>OCZT010000025.1_pt1 | contig 118863 bp, 110 predicted proteins | sample 1539031 | NCBI WGS metagenome assembly OCZT01 (sample SAMEA3539308, study PRJEB22396) | soil metagenome | biome: tundra; feature: field; material: soil | place: USA | collected 2010-05 | depth 0.15 m
AAGGCTCGGCCGGCGCGCCCGGCCGCGGCGGCGCGCTCACATCGCCGGCGCCGGGAGCGCCGCCGATTCGCACGAAGGCCAGTTGCAGCTGGGAGAGCGCATCGCGGATCGGCCCAGCCTGCTCGGGCGCGGTCGCCTCGATCAACGGCATCAGGGCGCGGATCGCCTCGATCGCCAGCCTGACCTGGCCGGGGTCGCGTTCTGACTCGGTGCCGGGCGCCAGACCGGTGCGTCGCATGCCGAGGTTGACCATCGAGACCACCTGCTCCAGCAGTACGCGCTCGACGCGGATCTGCTTGATCTCGGCCTCGTATGCGGCCCGCAGCTCGTCCTCGGTCGGCTGGTCGCCCGCGCTGCTCGGCTCCCTGTCGGCATTTTCGGTGCTCATCGCTTCACCTCCGGGGTGTCTCAAGTACCTGAGAGTAGGTTTCACGGGTCTGCGTGACCGTCGCCGCGTAGATCTCGGCCAGGCTCATCCCCGAGTCGAGCATGCGCCGCTGGCGCTGAGCGCCGTTGAGCGCGGGCAGGCTCACCTCCAGGCCGAGCTCGGCTCTGACCGGCGCCGTCCAGCTCACCAGCCGCTCCAGCGCCTCGGCGCCCGGGTAGGGCCGGCGCCGGTCAAGGTCGAGCAGTTCTCCGTCGAGCCCGTAGCGCAAGGCGCGCCAGACGTTCTCCTCGATCATCCGGTTCGGGAGCTCTCGCTGCGCCCTGCCCTCATCGTCGTCGCGCGCGGCCTGCGCCACGCAGGCGACGATCAACGCGGCCAGCCCCTCGGACTCGGCGGCGCTCTGCTGCGCGTCGCAGATCCTCACCTCCACGGTCCCGAAGGCGAAGTGCGGGCGGATCGACCACCACACCTGCGTGTACTCGACGATCGAGCGCGTTTTGACCAGGAAATCGATGTAGTCGGCGAACGCGGCCCAGCTTCCGAACGAGTCCGGCACTCCACAGCGCGGAAAGCTCTTGGTGAAGATCTGCGTTCGAGCGCTGTGCATGCCCGCATCGCGTCCGTCCAGGAACGGCGAGTTGGCCGAGATCGCCAGCAGCACCGGGAGCACCGGCCGCAGCCGGTCACATATCCGGACCGCCCGGTCGGCGCCCTGGATCCCGACATGGACGTGCAGCGAGAAGGTGTTGTTGCGCCAGGCCGCGTAGCCGAGGCCGTCCCGGACGCGGCGATAGTGCTCGGTATCGATGATCTGCTGCTGGCGATAGTCAGACCAGGGATGGGTGCCGGTAGCGCCCAGCGCCACGCCGTGCTCGCTCGCGAGCGCGAACAGTCGCCGGCGCCGATCACGCTGAGCGGCTCGGGCGGCCGCGAGGTCATCGCCGCGCCCGGACCTGATCTCGATCTCGGACGAGATCAGCTCGCCGGCGATCGATTCCGACAGCAGTTGATCTGAGCCCGCGGCTCGGTGAAGATCTTCGAAGCGCGGGCTCAGCCCCAGCTGCTCGGGATCCAGCAGCGCGAACTCCTCCTCGAGCCCGACCGTGAAATCGGTCGAAGCGTCGAAGGCCGCGCGAGCGGTGTCGAGATCGAGATCCACGTCCCTGAGGCCACTAGGTCAGATAGAAGTACAGCGCGTAGAGCAGATCGACTGCGGGACTGGAGGTGTGAACGGTGACCTCGGGCGGGACCTGGAGCAGCGCGTCCGAGTAGTTGAAGATGATCTTCACGCCGGCCTCTGCCAGTTGGTCGGCGAGCAGCTGGGCCGCGGCGGATGGAACCGCCAGCACCGCGACGACGATCTCGTCATCGTCGACGACCGTGAGCAGATCCGAGTTATGGCGCACGGTCAGCGGTCCGATGTGAGTCCCGACCTTGGCCTGGTCGACGTCGAACATCGCCACCACCCGGAAGCCGTGGTCGGCGAAGATGTCGGAGGTGGCGATCGCGGTGCCCAGGTGCCCGGCCCCGAACAGCGCGATGTTGTGCTGGCCGGCGGTCCGCAGGATCTTGCGGATCTGTGAGACCAGCGAGTCGACGTTGTAGCCGACTCCGCGCTTGCCGAACTTGCCGAACCCCGACAGGTCCCGGCGGATCTGGGTGGAGTTGACGTGCGTGTAGTCGGCGAGCTCCTGTGAGGAGATCGTCTCCTTGCCCATCTTGCGTGCTTGAGTTAGGACCTGCAGATAGCGAGACAACCGCGCGGCCACCCCGAGTGAAAGCTTCTCCCCCGGCTTGTCGCCTCCCGGCTGAGCCGACTCGGTACCGCGGCCGACCGTGTAGCTCATGGGCGCTGCACTCTAACCGAGCCGTTGCTCCAGCTCGGCCTGGTCGACGAATAGGGCAAATGCCTCCACCCCATCGATCGTAACGACCGGGATTCGCTCCAGATACGCGCGCAGCAGGGAATCGTCGAGATCGATGTCCTGCTCCTTGAGTACGAACGGGTGCGTGGCGCGGACTGAGAGCAGGATCTCCCGGGCCTCGTCACACAGACAGCATCCGGCCCGTCCGTAGAGCGTGACGGTCGGAATCACGCCCTCACGCGGACCTCGGCTCCGCATCCAGCTCACCTTTGGCGAGGTCCGCGTGAGTCATCCGCTGCGGACCTCGGCTCCGCATCCAGCTCACCTTTGGCGAGGTCCGCGTGAGTCATCCGCTGCGGACCTCGGCTCCGCATCCAGCTCACCTTTGGCGAGGTCCGCGTGAGTCATCCGCTGCGGACCTCGGCTCCGCATCCAGCTCACCTTTGGCGAGGTCCGCGTGAGTCATCCGGCTCCCCGTTCCCCGGTCGCATAGACATCCAGCGCCAGATAGGCAGGATAGGCCAGCGGCTCGACGTAGCGCGCGGCGCTGGCGATCATCGCCGCATTGTCGGTGCACAGCTCACGCGGCGGCACGTCGAGCTCGACGTCGAGCGTGGCCAGCCTGGCGCGCAGCGCATCGTTGGCCGCCACGCCGCCGCCGATCGCCAGCCGATCAAGTCCGGTGTCGGCCAGCGCCCGCTTGACCCGGATCGCCAGCGACTCAACGATCGCGTGCTGATAGGAGGCGGCAAGGTCGGCTCGCCGGCGCTGGGCCTCGGCCTCGCCAAGGTCGCGGATCCGGTACAGCAGTGCGGTCTTGAGCCCGGCAAAGGAGAAATCGAGTCCCTTCATGCGCGCGCCGGCGGGGAACGCAAACGCTTGGGGATCTCCCTCGCGCGCCAGACGCTCCAGCGCCGCTCCGCCCGGATAGCCCAGGCCCAGCAGGCGCGCCCCCTTGTCGAACGCCTCCCCGGCGGCGTCGTCGAGCGTCTGGCCCAGCGCCTGCCAGCGCGGGCCTCGATCCGCCACGCGCGCCAGGAACGTATGGCCGCCGCTGGCGACGAGGCTCAGAAATGGAGGCGCGAACGGGGTCGGGCCCAGGAAGCTGGCGGCGATGTGCCCATGCAGATGGTCGACCGCGGCCAGCGGCAGCCGGTAGGAGGCCGCCAGGGCCTTGGCCGTCGCCAGGCCGACCAGCAGCGCGGCGACCAAGCCCGGCCCGCGGGTGACGGCGATCAGCCCCACTTCGGGGAGTTTCGCGTCCGCAGTGCGCAGAGCCTCGTCGACGGCGTCGCCGATCAGCTCCAGGTGCTGGCGTGAGGCGATCTCGGGCACGACGCCGCCGTACCGATCGTGGATTCCCTGTGAGGAGATCACGTTGGCGAGAATCTCGCCCGTCTCGGTGATCACCGCCGCGCACGTGTCGTCGCAGCTGGTCTCGATCGCCAGGATCACCCGGCGGCGCCCGACGTCGACGTCGTGTCGGCCGTGCGCCACATGATCACCGCATCCTCACCAGTGTCGCGGTAGTAGCGCGGACGGGTTCCCGCCGAACGGAACCCGAGCTGCTCGTAGAGCGCGATCGCCGGCACGTTGGAGGTGCGCACCTCCAACGTGAACTGACGGTCGCGACCGGCCCGCTCGAACATCTCCTCCAGCAGCGCCCGGCCGATCCCGCATCGGCGCGACGCCGGGTCGACGGCGACGTTCATCAAATGCCAGACCTGGTCATAGCGCGCACAGATCAGGTAGCCGGCGATCCGCCGCGTATCGGCGGCGACGCCGGCCAGGCATATGCCCGAGGGCTTTGACAGCTCCAGCACGAACATCGCCAATGACCATGGCGTCGGAAACGCGCGCCGCTCGATGGCGATCACCTGAGGGAGATCTGAGTAGCTGAGCGGACGGATCTTGAAGGTCTGGTTCGTCATCGAGTGTCTGCGGCGCGAAGGTTGATCTCGGCGTCGGGAATCCGTAGATACTCGGGTGAAACCTGCTCAGGAGCCACCGCGCGGAGCGCGCTGGCCAGCCGGCAATGGCTGACCGCGGTGACCTTGTGGAGCTCTGAATCGTCCGCTGGGATCCAAATCCCTCGACGCTCGAGAAGCGTCCGGAATTCTACCGCCCCGTCACCGACGGCCAGCCAGCCGGGACCAGGCGCTTGCAGCGCCGCGACCAGCGCACCGGGCGCCACGGCCAGCGGCGCCAGCACGCGCTCGCCGAGCGCCCCGGTGCCCAAGCCAATGCACCAGCCGGCGGCGAATACCTCGCCGCGCCGTGCGTCGAGCACCGCCAGCGCCCGCAGCGGCGCCGCCCGATGCGCAGACGGGCAATCCGCGGGCCGCTGCCCGGCGGGATCCAGAGTGGCGGCGGCCGCGCCGGCGGCCAGCGACTCAAGCGTCGAGATCCCCACCAACGGCAGGCCGTGGGCACGCCCAAGCGCCCGTGCCGTTGCGACTCCAATCCGCAGCCCGGTGAAGGTGCCCGGGCCGACTCCGACGGCGATTCGGTCAAGCTCGGACCAGCTCGTCTGCGCGCGCTCGAGGGTCTCGACGATCAGCGACATCAGCAGCGTCGTGTGGCGCGGCCTGACGCCGGGCGGGGGGTCGTCGCGCCCCTGGGCGGACTTGGCGTCATCGTCGGTGTCCAGGACGGCGACAGTGGTGGCCCGCGTCGCCGTGTCGAAGCCCAGGATCCTCACGCGATGCTCACCCGGCGTCGATCGCCGCCGACGTGCTCGAGCGTGACGCGCGCCACGATCCGGGCGAAGCCGGCGATCGCCTCCTCCCCACCCTGCGGCCATTCGACGAACGCGATCGTATCGGGACCCAGGTAGTCGGCGAGCAGATCCGGGTCCTCGCCAGCCAGGCCCGGCACCCGGTACAGATCGAGGTGGGCCACGGTGACCCTGGCGGCGTAACGCTGCCCGATCGTGAACGTGGGGCTGGTGACCGGACCGGTGACGCCCAGCCTGCGCGCCGCGCCGCGCACGAATGTCGTCTTGCCGGCGCCGAGCTCGCCTGAAACGAGCACCACGTCACCAGCGCTCAGATGCACGGCCAATTCCGCGCCGAGGGCCTCGGTCTGCGCCGCGCTGCCGGACTGGAACTGGCCCCGCACGCGCGACACTGTAGTGGCGCCCGCGGGAGGTACCTCAGGGCTTTCGCTACCGTCATGGGCGTCATGACTCCCCCCGCGACCGATCGGACACCGGGTCGCCTTTCCGCGCTGAGGCAGCGCCTGGCACCAGGACCGGGCGGCCTGTCCGCCTCGCTGACCGAGCTGCGCGGCTCCGAGACGGCCAAAGCAGCCGGGCTGGCCGGCGCGATGATCGCCAACAACGTGATCGCGCTCGGCTCGACGGTCGTGTTCGTGCGGCTGCTCAACGACTACGGCTCGCTGGCGGCGCTGATCAGCTACTTCCTGATCCTGTCGGTGGTCGGCCAGGCGCTCCAGGTGGCGACCGCCCGCGAGAGCGTGCTTGGCCATCTCGGCGTCGGCCGCGGCCTGATCGCGACCGTCAGCCGGTGGACCAAGACGATGCTGGTCTTCACGGTGGCGCTGGCGGTGATCTCGATCCTGCTGCGTGACCCGATCGCCTCGGCAGTCGGCGTAAAGCACGATCAGTGGGCTGCCGCGATCGGGCTTCCCGCGGCTGGGCTGTGGCTCGAGCTGTCGATCCTGCGCGGTGTGCTGCAGGGAGTCGGCGACTACAAGGGCGTCGGGATCAGTTTGATCGGCGAGCAGGCGGCCCGGTTGGTGATGGGCGCGGGGTTGGCCGCGGGCGGACTGGGAGTTACCGGAGCCTACCTGGGCACCCCGCTGTCGTTCATCGCAATGGGCATCTTCTGCGCGGTCCGCCTCCGTAAGCACGTCGAGCGGCTGGCCGAGCCCTCCGCGGGCCTGGCGCCCGCCAGGGCCGCCCTGTCGCTGTGGATGCACGTGCGGCGAGCCTGGGCGCCGATCGCCGGCCTGATCATGATCGCGGTACTGCAGAACATCGACATCATCGCCGCCAAGCATCGTTTCGGCACGAGCCTGGCCAGCTCCTACAGCGCCACCGCCGTCGCCGCCAAGGTCCTGGTCTGGGTGGCCATGGGAGCGGGCTTCTATCTCGTTCCTGAGGTCTCGCGCCGGCGCGCGGCCGGTGAGGACACGCGTCCGGTCCTGTTCCGCGCGCTGGGGATCATCATCGTCTGCGCTGTCCCGGTCCTGCTGATCTTCGCCTTCGAGTCTCACCTGCTGCTCAAGATCGCCTTCGGGGCCAAGAAGACGAAGGCCGCCGACTCGCTGTTCGTTCTCGGGGCCGCGTTCACGGTCCTGTCCGCGACCTACCTGGCGATCCAGTACCTGCTGGCGCTCAAGCGCACCTGGTTCCTGATCGCGATCGGAGTGGTGGCGGTGGCCGAGCCGATCCTCTTGCTGGGCGCGTCTCGCAAGCCGGCCGGCTTCGCCGCCGTGGTGCTCGCCGTGCAGGCGGCCGGCGCGCTGCTGGCCTTCGGGTTCGCCCTGCACCGTCAGAAGCCGCCGCCCCAGGACGCCGATGGCCTCATGGTCAGGGTGCAAACCACTCCTGAGCTCGCCGCCGCCGTCAGCGCCGAAACGGCGTAGCGCCTGCCGACCGCCGCTGACCGGGCTTGAGCGCGGGCTCCGGCGCCTGCGCAGCTAGAACAGTCCGAGCTGCGGCGCCGGATCAGGATCCGCGCCGACGGCGGTCCGGTCACGCCAGGGCGACCCCTGCACCTCACGCTCAAGCTCCCGCGCAGCGGGAGGCTGGAGCGCGTGGGGCGGCTGCCGCGGCGGTGCGGGGCTGCGGGACCCATCCTCGCCACGGTGAGGCAAATCCGGTTGCTCGGGCGCGCCCACTGCCAGCAGCTCCGGGATCCGGGAGAAATCGGATCGCAGCATCTCCAGCGTGGAAGGCGTGTAGAGAGCGGCGGCCGGGTGGTAGAGCGGGTACAGCCGCACGGCCCGCACGCCGATCACGCGCACCTCCTCCTGACCGTGCAGGCGAGAGATTCCGGTCGTGTCGCCGCGCAGCAGCTTGGTGGCGAAGTTACCCAGCGTGCAGATCACCTTTGGCTCGATCAGCTCGACCTGACTGCGCAGGTAGCTCTGACAGGACTCGATCTCGTTGGGATGCGGATCACGGTTGCCCGGCGGGCGGCACTTGAGCGTGTTGGCGATGAACACGTCCTCGCGCCGCAGCCCGATCTCCCCCAGCAGCTTGTCGAGCAGCTTGCCGGCCTGACCGACGAACGGCAGTCCCAGCCGGTCTTCGTTGGCGCCCGGCGCCTCGCCGACGAACATCAGGTCGGCGTCGGCATTCCCGCAGCCGAACACGACCGTCGTGCGGGTCTGGTGCAGAGGGCAGCGGACGCACTCTCGCGCCTCCTCGTACACGGCCTTGAGCCGTCCCCTGCGCTCTGTGGCGCCTGTCACGCTCAGGAATGGTAGTTCGGCGCTCAGACGGGTATTATTGACGACGAGGCCGCGACCCGCGAGGGAGCGGACCTCACGCAAGCCACCCAATACACCACCGACCGGTATCTCTGATGTGGGAACTGGAACGGAATCAACCCTCCACTAACTCTGCGCGCGACTCCGTCGCGTTGAAGCGCGTGACGATTGTCGGCCGCGGTCGGCTGGGCACCGCGCTCGCCACCGGTTTGCGTGAGGCTGGGCTGATTGTCGAAGGACCCCTGGGACGCGACGCCGAGCCGGCGTTCACCGGTCTCCCTCCGCGCGAACCCGCTCACGGCGACCCGGCGGTGGTTCTGCTGTGCGTCCCGGACGGCGAGATCGCTCGAGCGGCCGCCAAGCTCGCCCCCGGCCTGATCGTCGGGCATTGCTCGGGAGCCACCGCTCTGGAGGCGCTCGGCCCGCACGAGCGCTTCTCGCTGCACCCGCTGATGACCGTCACCGCCGCCGGCGCCAGGTTCGCGGGCGCAGGGGCGGCGATCGCCGGGAGTACGCCGCGCGCGCTAAGCATCGCAGCCCAACTCGCCGACGCTGTGGGCATGAACCCGGTGGCGCTCGCCGACGACGACCGGGCCGCCTACCACGCGGCGGCTTCGATCGCCTCTAACTTCCTGATCACCCTGGAGGCGGCCGCCGAGCGGCTCGCCGCCGGCGCCGGGGTGCGAAGGGAGATGCTCGTGCCGCTGGTCCGCGCCACCGTCGAGAACTGGGCAGCGCTCGGCGCGGAGCGCGCCCTGACCGGTCCGATCGCCCGAGGCGATGAGCTGACGGTTCAGCGCCAGCGCGAGGCAGTCGCCCAACGGGCCGGCGATCTGCTGCCGCTGTTCGATGCCCTGGTCCAAGCAACGCGAGCATTGGCGAACCCCGGAAGACCCGCCACCGGATCCGCGGTCTCAGACGCTGCGACCGAGCGCCGGGAGCCCATCGAGGCCACCGTCGCATGAGAACCCTGAGGACAGTCGCCGAAGTGCGCGCCGCGCTGGCCCAGCCGCGCGCTGAGGGGCGCTCGATCGGGCTCGTGCCGACGATGGGCGCCCTGCATGATGGCCATCTGTCGCTGATCCGCCGTGCTCGTCAGGAGTGCGAGCTGGTCGTCGTGTCGCTGTTCGTCAACCCGACGCAGTTCAACGACGACGGCGACCTGCACGCCTATCCATCGGATGAGCGCCGTGACGCGAAGCTGGCCGCCGACGCTGGCGTCGATCATCTGTTCGCGCCGCCCGCAGATGAGATCTACCCCCCAGGGTTCGCCACGCAAGTATCGGTCGGCGTCATCACCGAGACGCTGGAGGGCCGGCATCGCGGTCGCGCCCATTTCGACGGCGTCACGACCGTGGTCACAAAGCTGATGAACATCGTGGCTCCGCAGGTCGCCTACTTCGGCCAGAAGGACGTTCAGCAGGCCGTGGTGATCCGCCGGTTGGTGCGCGATCTGGAGATCCCGGTACGGATCGAGGTGTGCCCGACGGTGCGAGACGGCGACGGCCTGGCTCTCTCGAGCCGCAATGCCCGGCTGTCGGCCGGGGAGCGCCGGCGCGCCACCGCGCTCCATCGCGCGCTCGCGCTGGTCAGGGACGAGGTGTTGGCCGGCGAGCGCGACCCGTCGGCGGCGATCGCCCACGTACGGGGAGAGCTGGTCCGCGCCGAGATCGATCTCGACTACCTGGAGCTTGTCGACGCCGACACGCTGGCGCCGGTGGCACGGATCGACGGGGACGTGCTCGCGGTGATCGCGGCTCGGGTCGGTTCCACGCGCCTGATCGACAACACCCTGATCCACGTGCTCGGCAGCACCGCAACCGAACTCGCGTCCGCCGCCGCGGCGGGAAGCCAATCCGACTGGAGGTCATGACATGCAGCGCACGATGCTGAAGTCGAAGATCCACCGGGCGACCGTTAGCGAGTGCGATCTGCATTACGTCGGCTCGATCACGATCGATCCGGATCTGCTCGACGCAGCCGACATCATGGAATTCGAGCAGGTCGCCGTGGTCGACGTGGACAACGGCGCCCGCTTCGAGACCTACACGATCGCCGGCCAGCGCGGCTCGGGCGAGATGAAGGTCAACGGCGCCGCCGCGCGCCTGGTCCACCGAGGGGACACGATCATCGTGATCTCCTACGGAGTGTATGACCGCGAGGACCTTGAGCATTACGTCCCCCGCGTCGTCCACGTCGACGCCGCCAACGAGATTCGCAACATCGACAGCGAGGTGGCGACCCTGCAAGGGGCGTCAACCACCGCATAGGAGATCTGAACATGTCCGCAACACCTCACACCATCGTTCCGCACAACCTGGCCGCGCCGCTGCCGATGACGCTTCCCCGGCTGGCGGAGAAGAAGCACCTGGGCGAGCCGATCGTGATGGTGACCGCCTATGACTACCCCTCCGCGCAGGTCGCCCAGGAGGCGGGCGTCGATGTCGTCCTGGTCGGCGACTCAGGGGCGATGACGGTGCTCGGCTACCCCTCGACGGTCCCGGTCTCGACCGACGAGATGCTGATGCTCGCCGGCGCCGTGCGCCGCGGGCTGAGCACCCCGTTACTGGTGGGAGACCTCCCGTTCGGCTCCTACGAGGGCTCCGACGAGCAGGCGATCGCGACCGCGCAGCGGTTCATCAAGGAGGCCGGCTGTGACGCGGTCAAGCTCGAGCGAGGTGGCACGTCGGTCGCGCGGGCCAAGGCGATCGTCGACGCCGGCATCCCGGTGATGGGACACGTCGGCCTGACCCCCCAGACCGCCACCGCGCTCGGCGGGTACCGTGCCCAGGGGCGCACGGCACAACGCGCGCTGCAGGTGGCTCACGACGCCGTCGCCCTGGAGCGCGCGGGGTGCTTCTCGATCGTGTTCGAGGCGATCCCCGCGGCGGTCGCCGCCGCGATGATGGAGCGGCTGGAGATCCCGGTGATCGGGATCGGGGCCGGACCGGCGACGGACGGCCAGGTGCTCGTGTTCCACGACCTGCTCGGGATCTACGACGGTCACGCGGCGCGGTTTGCCAAGCGTTACGGCGAGGTCAAGGCCCAGATGGTGGCCGGGGTGGCGGAATACGCCGCCGAGGTGCGTGGCCGGGCGTTTCCTGGGCCGGAGCACAGCTATTCGATCGACGACGACGAGCTGGAGCGGTTTCTGGCCAATCTCGGCTAGCCGCGGAGCGGCGGCGCGCAGGCGCGGCTCGGACCCCGGGCAATAGGATCTATGCGATGGCGCGCTTCGGCCAAGTCTTCGCACCCCGCGACCGGGTCTACTTCGAGCTGTTCGAGGAGGCCGGGCAGAACATCCTGCATGCGGCCGATCTGCTCGATCGGTTGCTGTCGAATTACCCGGACAGTAAGGACCTGGCCCGGGAGATCCTCGACTGCGAGCACGAAGGCGACCGGATCACCCACGACATCATCCATCGTCTCAACCACACCTTTGTCACGCCGATCGACCGCGAGGACATCCTCGCGCTCGCCTCGTCGCTCGACGACATCGTCGATTTCACCGAGGAGGTCGCCGACTACCTCGGCCTATATAAGATCGAGGCGCCGATGGATCAGGCGATCACGCTTGCCCGGGTGCTCAAGCGGGCCGCGGTCCAAATCGCCGAGGCGATCCCGGGTCTGCGCTCGTTCAGCGACATCTCGCGCTACACCGTCGAGATCAACCGGCTGGAAAACGAGGGCGACCGGATCAGCCGGGCAGCGGTCGCATCCCTGTTCGACGGCGGCATCGATCCGATGGTGGTGATCCGCTGGAAGGACCTGTTCGAGCGCCTGGAGGCGGCGATCGACGCCACCGAGCGCGTGGCCAACATCATCGAAGGCATCGTGATCAAGAACTCCTAGGTTCCCTGGACAGTCACCGCGCGGCGGTCGGCGGGGTGACGACCGGACAGCTCGCGCCAGGTCAGCTCGAACTCCTCCACGATCAGGGGATCAAACTGCGAGCCCATGTTGCGGCGCAGCTCGGCGATGGCCTGTTCGGCAGATCTCGCCTTGGCGTAGGGGCGATCGCTGGTGATTTCCTCGAACGTGTCGCAGACCGCCACGATCCGCGCGCCGAGCGGTATCCGCGAGCCCGCCAGGCCGTCCGGATAGCCGCCTCCGTCCCAGCGCTCGTGGCTGGCACGGACCAGCTTGGCCACGGGGGCGAGAGCCGGCGCGGCGGCGAGGATCCGCTCGCCGATCAGCGTGTGCCGGCGGATGAAGGCAAGCTCGGCATCGTCGAGCCGGGTGGGCTTGTTGAGGATGGCGTCGGGGATCGCCGCTTTGCCGATGTCGTGCAGCTCCGCCGCGCGGCGCACCTCATCGAGCTGTTCCGCGTCGAGGCCGAAGCGGCGCCCCAGCGCAACCGCCAGGCGTCCGGTCTCACGCAGGTGGTCATGCAGTCTGGGCTCGCGTTCGTCCAGGAGTTCCAGCAGCACATTGTGGGACTGGGCCAGCGCCGACGCGCGGCCGCCGCCCTTCACCCCGTACATCCGACCATCGGCAATCCCCAGCGCGCGCGTGGCGGTGTCGGCTTCGTCGGGGATCGATACCCTCCCGGCCGCCGCGGAGACCGCAAAGCCGTCCCCGGCCACGGCCAGCGCCGACGCGCAGGCCGCGCACCGATCCTCGAGCTCCTGAGGGGAGCAGCGCAGCAAAGCGCAGAACTCATCGCCTCCGAGCCGGAACACCTCGTCGTGATCGCCAACGGCGGCCGCGAGCCGGCGGCCGAAGTGCGACAGCAAGGTGTCCCCCGCCATGTGGCCGAAGGTGTCGTTGTAGAGCTTGAAGCCGTTGAGGTCGAAGATCACGAGCACGGCAGGCGGGGAGGCGGGGCCGTCGGCGAGCGCCTGCTGAAGCGACTCGTTGAGGCTGCGCCGGTTGCCGATCCCGGTCAGCGCGTCGGTGACCGCATCCCGCCGGGATCGCTCCAACAGCGTCACGTTCTCCCGGAACGTCCCGGTGCCGCGAATGATCACCAGCAGGACGGCGACGGCAGCGCCGACGAAGCCGACCAGAGAGATGTGGGCAACGCCGCCGTAGAACAGCAGGGCGAGGGCGACCAGGCCCGACAGAAAGGGGATCACGACCAGCCGGCGACCCTCCAGCTCGATCCGCCGCCGGCTCGGGGAGGGCTGCCAGGCGGCGAAGCCCACACACAGCGCCGAGGCCACCCACAGCGAGTCGAGGATGCCGCCGACCTGATAGCCGCCCCGCGCACTCTCGTACAGATAGGCGGTATCGGCGATCGCGGTCAGCGCCAGGCCGCCCCCCAGCGCCAGCCACTGCCGGCCCGGCCGCCAGCCGCTGAGCGCAAACACGCCGATCACGATCACCAGCAGCAGCAGGTCACCCACCGGATAGGCGAGGTTGGTCGCGACCGCGGCCACGCCGCCGCTGGTGGCACCGCTGAGGATCGGCTCAAACGCGATCGCCGCGATCACCGAGACCGCAGTGGCGGCCGCGATCCCCCCGTCGAGCCACACGGTGGGGCTGAACCGGTGCAGCCGGCTGCGCACCAGCAGCACCAGACCGACGTACATGGCCGGGTAGTAGAGCAGATAGAAGACGTCGGCCAGCGAGGGGATCGGCGGGGTGCCGGAGCTGCCGAAGGCCAGCGAGTAGTAGATCTCGCCCATCGCGTCGGTGATCAGTCCGGCGCCGAAGACCAGCCACGCCAGCCTGTCGGCTTTGATCAGTAGCCCGCGCAGCACGAGGGAGATCCCGCAGCCGAGCACGACGCCGTCGTAGACCCACTGCTCGACGAATGTGTCCAGCGCGTGGCTACCGAGACCTAGCTGGCCGTGGGCGATGTGGAGCGCAAGCGCCAGTACACCGATCACCGCTGCGAGACGCCGGACCCGCTGATACGGATGGGCCGATTCCATCACATCGGTTATCGGCCGGATCAACCGTTTCCATGACCAACTTACCGGGTATTGGACTGTTGTCGTGCGCCAGCGAGAGTGGCTATCGGCTCGGCGCCCCGTAGCTAAGCACTAGTTTTCGGATTCTTGGGGCGAATATGAAGAAAGGGACTACGACCATGAAGGCAACGGTTCGACGTATCCTGGCCGGCCTGACCGTCGGAGTGGTGGTGGTCGTCATGGCGCCCGCCGCATCGGCGGCGATCACGCCGACGCTGACTCTTGATCAGAGCGCCGGGACGAGCGCGGCGTCGACGGCCGACCTGGGGATGGACCTCAAATTCGCCCCGAGCGGAACCGACTCGCCGAAGGATCTGACCTTGAGTCTGCCCGCGGGCCTGCTCGCCAACGCCTCGATCGACGGCGGCAAATGTCTGGCCAGCGCCGCACCGGTCGCCGCCTGCCAGGTCGGGACCGGGACCGTGACCGCCACGCCGATCGTGCTCGGCATACCGACCGCGCCGATTTCGATCGCGGTCACGTTTGACCTCGTCGCGCCGCCGGCTGGCGGCGATCTCGCCGGGCTGGCGATCGAGGCCAGCGGGTCCGCGCTGGGGGCTCCCGGCGCAATTACCGTCCGCCCGTCCAGCGACCCGGCCGGGGTCGGACTGAACATAGCCTTCACCAATCTTCCCAACACGTACTCGGGCCTTTCCATTGCCGTGGACGAGCTCAAGAACACGTTCAGCGGCCTGAGACTGCCGGCCAGCTGCCCGGCGACCCCGGCCAACGTCATGGTGACCGCCGACTCTTACTCGGCCCCGACGACTCAGAAGACTGCGAGCGCACCATTGCAGGTCACCAACTGCGCAAAGCTGTCCTACCAGCCGGCGTTCACGGTCACCGCCGCCAAGGACGCCTCCGACAGCGGTGTCCAGATCACGAGCGACATCACGCAACCGTCCACGGGCGCGCAGGCGACCAGCCGGACGGTGGCGCTGACGCTCCCCTCCGCCGTGCTGTCGCCGAACGCCGCGGCGGTGCTCACGGGCGGCATCCTGTGCTCAAACCCGTCGTCGGGCACCTGCAAGACGATCGGAACAGCGAGTTCGACCTCACCGCTTTATCCCAAGACGCTCAATGGCAAGGCCTACCTGACCGGATCGCTGACCGCGCCCGCCATCGCACTCGTGTTCCCGGCGCCGTTCGCGCTGACGCTCAACGGAAGCGTCGATCTGGCCACCAACACCACCACGTTCAGCAATGTCCCCGACATTCCGCTGACCGATCTAAAGGTGTCCCTGGCCGGCGGTCCGAACGCCGTGTTTGAGAGCTCTTGCAAGACACCGTCGGGCACAGCCACCAGCACCCTCACGTCACAGAGCGGTGCCCGAGCCGTCGTGTCCTCGAACTTCACCGTGTCCCAGTGCACCACGTCCGGTGGTGGGGGCGGCGGCACCGGCGGGGGTGGCTCCACGGGTGGGGGCGGGTCAACCGGTGGCGGTGGCAAATCCCCGGGCTCGGGGAGCTCCCACCTCAAGCGCCGGGCTTACATCGGCTCAGCCTCGATCTCAGGCCTCGTGCGCGGCGTGCCGGCGCTGAGCTTCAAGCTCGTGGCCGGCAAGAACGCCGCCAGGCTGAGCACGTTCACGATCAAGCTGCCACGGGGCCTGAGCTTCGTTGAGCGCCGGGTGCAAAAGCGGCTGCGGGTCACCGGCGTGTCCCTCAAGGGCGCCAGGCTCAAGTCGCTCTCGCTCCGCCACGGCCACCTGGTCATAACGCTGCGCCGGGCGGTGACCAGCCTGACCGTGAAGATCGGCGGCCGAGCGCTGAAGGAGAGCACCGCACTGAAGTTCAAGGCCGCGCGCCGCCGGATCAAGAGCCTGAAGCTGACGGTTGTGATCAGGGACTCCGCGCGCGTGAGCACCACGGTGACAACCCAGATCAAGAAGCTGCATCTGTAGCCGCCGGCTCTGACCCGGCACGCTCCGCGTCGGGCGGCGCCCGCCCGCCGGGCGCCGCGTTCAGGCGTACTGGATCGCCTTGAGCACCCGCGCCGGGGCTCCGGCGGCGATCGTGAGTGGCGGTAGGTCGGTGGTGACCACGGAGTTGGCCCCGATCACGCAGCGCTCGCCGATGGTCACACCACTGGTGATCACGACGTTGGCGCCGCACCACACGTTGTCGCCCACGCGGGTGGGGCCCTTGCTCGTGAAGCCCTGCCACGGCACGGGCTTGATCGGATCATCGAAGCGGTGAGCGCTGTCGGTGATGAAGCAGCCGTTGGCGAACATGCAGTGGTCGCCGATCTCGACCAGTGTCATCGAGGCGACCATTACGCCGATGTTCAGGAACGTGCCCGCGCCGATCCGGACCCGCGCGGCGCCCGGAGCCGTGATCCATACGTGCGGCTCAAACAGGGTGTGCGCACCGACCTCGAGCCGGCCCTCGCTCAGCGCCTCCAGCAGATTCCCGTGCACCGGCCAGCGTGCGAACGCCCCCCGGCGCGCCAGCTCCCAATGGATCCGGGCCCGATTCCACGGGAGTGAGTTGCGCTCATACCAGCGCCACTTCTGCGCCCACAGCTTCAGCTGCGCGGCACTCGTCGAGGGGGGTTCGGTCAGGATGTCACGACGCGGAACACGGGCCCGGTCGCTGGTAGTGGTCGGCCATCGCAGGATTGTCTCACTCGCGGTGCGCGGTGCGCGGTGCGCGGTGTGCGTGTGCGGCGTGCGGTCGGCGAACCGGCGCAGGTGTGAAGCACTCGTCAGCGGGCGGCGGTAGTGGCGCGACGCCGGCGCGGCTTGGATCCGTTCGCGGTCTGCTTGGTCGCGGGCTCAGATCCGTTGGAGGCCGACTTCGTGGGCGGCTTGGTGGTCCGCTTGGCCCGTATCGGGAGGACCTCGGACAGGAAGCTGCCGGTGTGCGAGTCAGGCGTCTGCGCGACCTGCTCCGGGGTGCCGGTGGCGATCAGCTGTCCCCCTTCGTCGCCGCCCTCAGGGCCGAGGTCGATCAACTGGTCCGCGACCTTGATCACATCCAGGTTGTGCTCGATCACGACGACCGAATTGCCGGCGTCCACCAAACGCTGCAGCACCTCCAGCAGGCGCTGGATGTCGGCGAAGTGAAGGCCAGTCGTCGGCTCGTCGAGGATGTACATGGTCCGCCCGGTGGCGACCTTGCTCAGCTCGGCCGCGAGCTTGACCCGCTGTGCCTCGCCGCCCGAAAGCGTCGTGGCGGGCTGTCCGAGCCGCATGTAGCCGAGCCCGACGTCGGCGAGCGCGCGGATCCGGCGATTGATCTTGGGAATGTGCTCAAAGAACTCCAGCGCCTCCTCGATCGGCATCTCCAGCACGTCAGCGATCGTCTTGCCCTTGAAGCGCACCTCGAGCGTTTCTCGGTTGTAGCGTTTGCCGTGGCACTGCTCGCAGGGAACGTAGACGTCCGGGAGGAAGTGCATCTCGATCTTGATCTGGCCGTCGCCCCGGCACACTTCGCAGCGCCCACCCTTGACATTGAACGAGAACCGGCCGGGCTTGTAGCCGCGCGCGCGGGCTTCCTGGGTCTTTGAGAACAGCTCACGAATCTGATCGAACAGGCCGATGTAGGTAGCCGGGTTGGAGCGCGGCGTGCGCCCGATCGGGGACTGGTCGACGGAGATGATCTTGTCGAGCTGCTCGAGCCCGGTGATCCGCTTGTGCGCTCCAGCGCGCTGGCGGGTCCGATGCAGGTGGTTGGCGACCGCTTTGAGCAGCACCTCGTTGACCAACGTCGACTTGCCCGAGCCCGACACCCCGGTGACACAGCAGAACACGCCGAGTGGAACCCTGACGTCGATTCCGCGCAGGTTGTGCTGCGACGCCCCGTCGATCCCGATGTGTCCGGCCGGCTTGCGTCGCCGCTGCGGGGTCTGGATCACGCGAGTGCCGGCCAGGAACTGGCCGGTGAGCGAGTCGGTGACCTTGGCGACCTCGGCCGCCGTGCCCTGCGCGACAACATGTCCGCCGTGCTCGCCGGCGCCCGGCCCCATGTCGACGAGATGGTCGGCGGCGCGCATCGTCCCTTCATCGTGCTCGACCACGAGCACCGTGTTGCCGAGGTCGCGCAGGCGCTGCAGCGTGCCGATCAGCTTCGCGTTATCACGCTGGTGCAGGCCGATCGAGGGCTCGTCGAGGATGTAGAGCACGCCGACCAGCGAGGATCCGATCTGGGTGGCCAGACGGATCCGCTGTGCCTCGCCGCCCGACAGCGTCGCGGCCGCCCGCTCCATCGACAGGTAGCCGACGCCGACGTTGTCCAGGAACTGGAGGCGCTCCTCGATCTCACGCAGTACCAGGCGCGCGATCCGCCGATCGTGCTCGGACAGGTCAAGCCCGCGCACCCACTCCAGCGCCCGCCGCGCGGGCAGTGCGGTGAACTCGTGGATCGGCGTCTCGGCCACGAGCACCGAGCGAGACTCCGGCCGCAGCCGCGCCCCCCGGCACTCCGGGCACGGTCGCAGGGTCATGTACTCCTCGATCTTCTCCCGGGAGAAGTCCGAATCGGTCTCACGGTAGCGGCGCTCGAGATTTGGGATGATCCCCTCAAACCGCGTCGCATAGGACCGCTTGCGCCCAAAGCGGTTGCGGTAGGAGATCTGGAGGCGCTCGCCCTCGGTCCCGTGCAGGAAGAAGTCGCGCGATTCGGCCGGCAGATCGCGCCACGGGGTCTCCAAGTCCACGTCGTAGCGTTCAGCGATCGCCTGCGTGAGCTGGTCGTAGTAGTCCGAGGCGCTGACCGCCCACGGCGCGATCGCCCCCTCTCCGATCGACAGTGTCGGATCGGGCACGACGAGCTCGGGATCGATCTCCATCTGGGACCCGAGCCCGGTGCAGCGCGGGCACGCGCCGTGGGGCGAGTTGAACGAGAAGATCCGCGGCTCGAGCTCGGCCAGGCTCGGTCCGTGCACGGGGCAGGCGAAACGTTCGGAGAAGGTCAGGGTCCGCTTCTCGTCGACCAGTTCGATCTCGACCAGCCCGTCGGCCAGCGCCACCGCCGTCTCGATCGAGTCGGCCAGCCGCTTGCGCAGCTCGTCCTTCATCACCAGGCGGTCGACGACCACCGCGATGTCGTGCTTGAACTTCTTGTCGAGCACGATCTCCTCGTCGAGGCGGCGCAGCTCTCCGTCCACCTTGACCCGCCCGAAGCCCTCCCCGCGCAACTCCTCCAGCTGCTTGCCGTATTCGCCCTTGCGTCCGCGGACGATCGGCGCCAGCACCATGAACCGCGTCTCGGCGGGCAGCTCCATCACCTGGTCGATGATCTGCTCGGCCGACTGACCGGTGATCGGGCGCCCGCAGACATGACAGTGGGGGTGACCGATCCGAGACCACAGCAGGCGCAGGTAGTCGTAGATCTCGGTGACCGTCCCGACCGTCGAGCGGGGATTGCGAGAGGTCGTCTTCTGGTCAATGGAGATCGCCGGCGACAGGCCCTCGATCGAGTCCACGTCGGGCTTGTCCATCTGGCCCAGGAACTGACGCGCGTACGCCGACAGCGATTCGACGTAGCGTCGCTGCCCCTCGGCGTAGATCGTGTCGAAGGCCAGCGAGGACTTGCCCGAGCCCGATAGTCCGGTGATCACGGTCAGCGAACCGCGGGGGATCGAGACCGTCACGTCCTTGAGATTGTGCTCCCGGGCGCCCGAGACGACGAGTTGATCCATCGCATCGAGTCTAGTGCAGCGAACAGACGTTCCCGTACACCAGAGAGCCTGCGTGGCTTAGAGTTTGTCGCAATGAGCGATGAGAGCTCCAGGTCCGGGTCTGAGTCGGCGCGCAGTGGCGTCCGCGCCTCCGACGCGGACCGCGAGCAGCTGATCTCCGAGCTCAACGAGCACACCGTCGCCGGGCGGCTCACTACCGAGGAGTTCGAGCAGCGGCTGCAGGCCGTCTACGCCGCGCGCACCACCGCCGAGCTTGACTCGCTTCGCCGCGATCTACCTCAGACCAGCACCCAGCTCGCGCTCAGCCACGCCCAGCGCCGCTCACATCTGACGCGCCGGATGGTTCAGGAGACCGGCGGCTCGCTGTCGGCGTTCGTGATCTGCACCGGGATCTGGCTGGCATCGGGCGCCAATGGGAGCTTCTGGCCCATCTGGGTGCTGATCGCCGTGCTGGCCAGCCTGGCGCGCAACGGCTGGGCGCTGTTCGGCCCGGCTCCCGACCTGGACGCTGTCGAGCAGCAGCTCGACAGGCGTCGCCAGCGGCGCCTAGCCCACGATCAGCGCAGGAAGCGCGGGCGGTTGGACCGCTGAGCGGGGTAGAACCATCCAGCGTTTCCCCCGGGAGAATCGTCAGATTCTCCAAGGGTAAAAGCCCCCCAGGGCTTTTACCCTTCGACGCTGGCGTAGACCTCGTCGAGCAGGCCGTGGGCGTCCTCGAGCTGGAAGTTCTCAGCCAGGTAGCGCTCGGTTTCGTCACGCGGAGTCCCGTTGAGCGCCATGTTGAGCGCGATCAGTCGCGCACCCTCGGTGTCATCTCCTGTGTCGGAAGCGACGGACGCGGATTCGGTATGTGCCGCGCCGTTGCCGAGATCGTCCGCGCCGGCCTCGGGCACCTCCGCCGGCTCGGGCACCTCCGGCAGTTCCGGCTCAAAGCGCTCGCGGGGCGAAACCGCGCCCTGTACGTCGCTGAGATTGCCCTCCAGCAGTTGCAGATCGGCGTTGAGGCGGTTGGAGCCCGTGCGCAGCGACTCGATCAGCGCGCTCAGCTCGCTCTCCATCGCGTCCAGGCGCTCGAGCATCGTCGAGGTCGACTGCGACACCTTGCCGACATAATCGCGCGCCTGCTCGGTGGCCTGCTCACGCGTCGTCTGCGCCTCGCTGGTGGCCTCGTCGCGGATTTCGCGCGCCTCATCCTCGGCCTGGCGCTGGATGTCAGCGGCGCTCGTCTCGGCAGCCTCGACGATCGCGCGAACCTGGTCACTGGCCGACGACGCCAGCGTCTCGGTCTTGCGACGGGCTGAGCGCTTGAACTCGTCGAGCTCATCGGCCAGCGTCTTCAGGTGGGCGTCGACGGCGTCCGGGTCATAGCCCCGGCGACCGACCGGAAAGTCCTTCTTTTCGATGCTCTGCCTATCCAGCGACACGCGACGAACCTCCGGTATTGGAGAAGCGGAAAAAGCAGGGCCAGCGTAGCGGAACGCGCCCGAGCGTCATCCGGCGGCAACCGCCTGGCCAAGTTCGCGCCTGAGGTCCCGGATCTCATCGCGGAGCTTGGCGGCGTATTCGAAGCGCAGGTCCTCGGCTGCGGCGAGCATCTCCTCCTCAAGCTCGACGATCGTGCGCTCGAGCTCGGCCGGTGGCACGCTCCCCGCTGCGCGCTGGCGCCGGCGGCGTGAGCGCGGGACCTTGGAGTCGGACTGCAGGAACTCGGCGATGTCGGAAATGCCCTTGACAATCGTCTCCGGAGTGATCCCGTGCTCCTCGTTGTAGGCGCGCTGGATCGTGCGGCGGCGGTCCGTCTCATCGATCGCGGCGCGCATCGCTGCCGTCTGCTTGTCGGCGTACATCAGCACTGTGCCCCCGATGTTGCGCGCAGCGCGGCCGATCGTCTGAATCAATGAGGTCTCTCCGCGCAGGAAGCCCTCCTTGTCGGCGTCGAGGATCGCGACCAGCGACACCTCGGGGAGATCGAGCCCCTCGCGCAGCAGATTGACCCCGACCAGCACGTCGTACTCACCCAGGCGCAGCTCCCGGATGATCTGGATGCGCTCCAGCGTGTCGATCTCGGAGTGCAGGTAGCGCACGCGGAAGCCCATCTCCAGCAGGTAGTCGGTCAGGTCCTCGGACATCTTCTTGGTCAGGGTCGTTACCAGCGTGCGCTCGTCGCGCTCAACGCGCAAACGAACCTCGTTCATCAGATTGTCGATCTGGTTGCGCGTCTCGCGCACGTCGATCTCCGGATCGATGATCCCGGTGGGCCGCACGATCTGCTCCACGATCCTGGGCGAATGGCTGCGCTCGTACTCGCCCGGGGTGGCGGAGACAAACACGAGCTGGGGCGTGATCGAGAGGAACTCCTGAAAGGTCTGGGGCCGGTTATCCAGCGCGCTGGGCAGCCTGAAGCCGTAATCGACCAGGGTCTGCTTGCGTGATCTGTCCCCTTGAAACATCCCCCCGATCTGGGGCACGGTCTGATGGGACTCGTCGATCAGGCACACGAAGTCGTCAGGGAAGTAGTCCAGCAGGCAGTAGGGCCGGTCGCCCGGCTTGCGGCCGTCGAGGATCCGCGAATAGTTCTCGATCCCCGAGCAGAAGCCGACCTCTCGCAACATCTCCATGTCGTACTGGGTGCGCTGGCGCAGACGGTGGGACTCCAGCAGCTTGCCCTCGGCCTCCAGTTCGGTGCAGCGCTGGTTGAGCTCGCGGCCGATCTCGGCCACCGCGTCCTCGATCATCCCCTCGCGCACGTTGTAGTGCGACGCCGGCCAGATCCCGACGTGCTCCAGATCATCCTCGATCAGCTCTCCGGTGAGCGGGTCGAAATTCTGCAGGTGCTCGACCTCGTCACCGAACAGCACGATCCGGAACGCAGTCTCCGCGTAGGCCGGGAAGATCTCCAGCGTCTCTCCGCGGACTCGGAAGGTCCCCCGTGACAGCGCGGTGTCGTTGCGGGTGTACTGGATCGACACCAGCTTGCGCAACAGCGCGTCGCGATCGATGAACTGACCCTTGCTCAATGTCTGGAGGTTCTCGTCATAGACCTCGGGCGAGCCGAGGCCGAAGATGCACGACACGCTGGCCACGATCAGCACGTCGCGGCGCGCAAACAGGCTCGCCGTGGCAGCGTGGCGCAGGCGGTCGATCTCCTGGTTGATCGCCGAGTCCTTCTCGATGTAGAGATCCTTGCTCGGGACGTAGGCCTCGGGCTGGTAGTAGTCGTAGTAGGAGACGAAGTACTCCACCGAGTTGCGCGGGAAGTAGGTGCGGAACTCGTTGCACAACTGGGCCGCGAGGGTCTTGTTGTGGGCGATCACCAGCGCCGGCTTCTGGACCGCCTCGACCGTGGCGGCCATCGTCATCGTCTTGCCCGTTCCGGTGGCGCCGAGCAGCGTCATGTACCGCTCGCCGGCCCGGATCCCCTGGGCCAGCGACTCGATCGCGGCGGGCTGGTCGGCGGTGGGCCTGAAGGCTGAATCGAGCTCGAACTTGGGCATCGCGTAGCTCTGAGGCTAGTACCTACCGGTAGCCGAGCTGGGAGGCGTACGTGCTGCGGTACGCCGTCCGCGCGGCAAGCACCCGCACGACGTAGGCCCGCGTCTCAGGGAACGGGATGTCGGTGATCCGCAGCGGCCGGCCGCGGGCCCGGGCCGCGGCCACCCAGCGGTCGACGTTGGCCTCACCGCCGTTGTAGGCGGCAAGCGCGAGCGTCGTGTTACCGCGGTAGACGTCGAGCAGGTAGCGCAGGTAGTAGCTGCCGTATGCGATGTTGACCCTAGGCGTCGCCAGGTCCGCAGTGGTGAACGTCTTGGCCCCGGAGCGATGGGCGAGGTACTCGGCTGTCTGGGGCAGGATCTGCATCAGCCCCTCGGCGCCAGCCGACGACGTGCTCGGATCGAACTTGGTCTCGGCGTAGATGACCGCCGCGATCAGCGCGGGATCCAGGTGCTTGTCGGCCGCCTGCTGGCGGATCACGTCCTGGTAGCGCAGGGGCAGACCGAGATCGTTGACCGCCTTGCGCGCAAGCGGCAGCGCCACCACCACGGCGGCCACCAGCAATCCGGCTCCAACGATCGCCAGCAGCGATCGGCGGCGACGATCGGCCGCTCGTCGCCGGCGCGGCGGGGAGCGCCGCGCAGCGTGGCGGCGAGCCTGTGTTGTCGCCATGGGCGGACTCATCACGACAGCATGTCAAGGATCGCCGACAGCTTGGACTCCAGCTGTGCGACCGTCCCGTCGTTGAACACCACGTAGGTCGCGCGGCGGGCCTTCTCCGCCTGGCTGAGCTGCCGTGCCGTGCGCTCGATCAGCGCCTGGTGCTCGCGCTCGTTGGCACGCTGCTGGCGCAGCTGCTCATCGGTGACCACCGCGATCGTCGCGTCGAATGCCGCTTCCATCCCGGCCTCGAACAGCAACGGCACCTCCACCACCGCCGCTCGCGGCGGCGGTGAGCGATCCTCCAGCTGCCGGCGCCAGGTGGCGATCCAGGCGTCGACGCGTGGCCAGAGCATCTCCTCCAGCCAGGCGCGGTCCTGTGGGGTGGCAAACGCGCGCTGGGCCACGGCCGGGCGATCGATCTCGCCGGATCGCAGCACGTCCGGTCCGTACCGCTCCACAACCAGGTCACGGACCTCGTCGGTCTCGTAGAGCTCGTGCACCACCGCATCGGAGGACAGGGTGGCCGCGCCGAGCCGCTCCAGCGCCGCCAGCGCAGTCGACTTACCGGCGCCGAGCCCCCCCGTGAGCCCGATGAAACCGATCAATGTAATCGCCTGGCGGCGATTACATTGCGGAATCGGCCGAATCGGCTGGCGCCGATGCCGCAGCCTGAGTCGTGGCCGACGCAGGCTCCGATCCGGACTCTTCGCCAGCCGGCTCAGCCCGGTCCGACCAATCCCCCTCGGTAACGTCCACAGCCGCCGCCTCAGGCTCGGCCACCACCTCGGGCTCGGCCACCGCCTCGGGCTCGGCCACCGCCTCGGGCTCGGCCACCACCTCAGGCTCGGCTGCGGGGACCGCCGAGGCCTCGGCCTCAGCTACCCCCCCGGAATCGGCGCCAGCCGATTCCGCAACCGAATTGCCGCCAGGCAATTCGGCAAACACGTCCTCGGACAGGCCAAGCTCAGGCATGTCGTCGAGATCCCCGGCGTCGGACTCGGTCGGGGGTTCGATCGGCCGGACCGGCAGGACCTGGCCCTCGACGCGCTTGATCGACAGCGACAGACGCCGGCGCTCAGAATCGATCTCCAGGATCTTGACGCGCACCGGATCGCCGGGCTGGATGATCTCGCGCGGGTTCTCGACGTGATGCTGAGCGAGCTCCGAGATATGGACCAGGCCTTCCACGCCGTCGAGAATCTCGACGAACGCGCCGAAGGTGACCACCTTGGTCACGTTGCCCTCGAGCTCGTCGCCGATGTTGTAGGTGTCCACGACCCGCTGCCACGGATCCTCCTGGGTCTGCTTGAGACCCAGCGAGATGCGCTGGCGCTGGCGGTCGATGTCAAGCACCTTGACGCTGACCGTGTCGCCGATCGCCAGGATCTCCGACGGATGGTTGACGTGCGACCAGGAGAGCTCGGAGATGTGGATCAGGCCGTCGATCCCGTCGAGGTCGACGAAAGCGCCGAAGTCGACGATGTTGGAGATCATGCCCTCGACGACCTGGCCGGGCTGGAGCCGATCCAGGATCCGCTCGCGATCCTCCTTGCGCTGCTCCTCGAGGACAGCGCGGCGCGACAGGACGACGTTGTTGCGCGACCGGTTGAGCTCGATCACCTTGCATTCGATCGCCGTGCCCATGTACTCGTCAAGATTGGGGACGCGGCGTATGTCGACCAGCGATGCGGGCAGGAAGCCGCGCACGCCGAGGTCGATGATCAGGCCGCCCTTGACCACCTCGATCACGGCGCCCTCGACGGGCTCGCCGGATTCCGCAGCGGCTTCGATCCGCCGCCAGGCCTTCTCGAAGCGGGCGCGCTTCTTGGACAGGATCAGGCGACCGTCCTGATCCTCCTTGGTGAGGACCAGCGCGTCGACCTCTTCGCCGAGCTGGACCTCTTCGCTGGGATCCACGGATTTGCGGATCGACAGCTCGCTGGCGGGGATGACCCCTTCGGACTTGTATCCGATGTCGACCAGCACCTCGTCGTTGTCGATGCGAACGACGTGACCGGTGACGACATCGCCCTCCGCGAAGGGGTGCATAGTGGCGTCGTAGTTGGGGACGATGCGACCATCGATCTCGAGCAGCAGGCCGTCGGATCCTTCGACGATCTTGGCGTTGGACTGATCGGTGTCGGGCGTCAGGGTTGAAGTTAAGGACATTGGTATGCGCAGGATAGCCGCACTTTGTCTGATGGTGCTGCACGCGCGCTCCCACCGGCGGTCCACCGCTCGTCCGTATCATCACGCGCTGATGCCACAGCGAGCAACCAAGCGCGGCCAGGCGCGAACCCCGCTGCAGCGAGATTGCGACGTGTTGATCTGCGGGGCGAGCTTCGCCGGTCTGGCCGTCGCCCGGGAACTGGCGGGCAGCGGCGCCGACGTGCTGGTGATCGACCGTTACGAGATCGGCGAGCGCCAGACCTCGGCCTGCGGTATCCCCACCGCCTGGCTGACCGCCCTCGGGCTCCAGGAGTCGATGCAGCAGACGTTCGGCGAGCTGGTGATCCACAGTCCGCACGCGACCGTCCGTCTCGATCTTCCGTGGACGTTCTCGACCTTCGACTACCGGGCCCTATGCGGCCTGCTGGCCGAGCCGGCCGAGTTCGAATTCGAGACCGCGAAGGTGGATCGTCGCCAGGGTGACGTGGTGCACACCGACCGCGGCGAGATCCGCGCGCCCCTGATCGTCGACGCCCTCGGCTGGCGCCGGGTGCTCGGTCCCGGCGACAACGTCCAGCCGCCCGACGCGCTGCTCTCACGCGGGCTGGAGGTGCACCCGTTGGGCTCTGGGACTGATCTCGAGATCTGGATCGACCGCTCCTACGTGCCGGCGGGTTACGGCTGGAGCTTTCCCGCCGGTGACGAGCTGCGGATCGGGGTCGGCTCGTTCGATCCGCGGTTTCACGTGCGCGAGCCGACCGTCAGGCTCGCGCGCGACCTCGGCGCCGACACGGTGCGATACCAGGGCAACTGGATTCCCCATGCCCTACGCGCGGCCACCGAGGACGCCACGTTCTTCACCGGCGACTCGGCAGGCCATTGCCTGCCGCTGACCGCCGAGGGAATTCGCACCGCGCTGCATTTCGGACTCGCCTGCGGTCAGGAGCTGCGACGGGTGATCGAGGGCGAGCAGACCCGCGAGCAGGCGCTGGCCCGCTATCACCAGTTCTCGGCCGGGCACGCAATGGCCTTCCGGTGGCTGCTGCGCATGCAGCGGCTGATCCCCCGCGTGGCGCCACGTGCGCTCGGGCCGGGATTGCGGGCGGTGTCTGCCAAGCGATTCGTCGACTGGTCGTTCGGGCACTACCTGGCGATCGCGCCGCCTCCGCCAATCCACCATCGCAGCCCCCGACTTGCGACCGCGATCGCCGGCTGAGACGCGTAGGGTCCGTCGGCCTGCGCCGAGGGTCCGTCGGCCTGCGCCGCGGACCGCGGTCGCGGCGCTGGCGACGGTCGCCGTGATGGCGGTCGCGCTGGCCGCTTGCGGCTCGGCTTCGACCACGAGCGCGACCAACGCCGGCGGCGGGCGCGCTGCCTTCGTCGCCGCGGCCAATCGGATCTGTAGGCAGGAGAGCCGGGAGCTGGCCCGGGATCCGATCAAGTCCACCGCCGAGATCCTCAGCAACGGGCCCAAGCAGATCGCCACCGAGCAGGCGGCCGTGGCGCACCTCACCGCGCTCAAGCCGCCCACCGGACTGCGCACGGACTGGCACGCGCTCCTGACCGGCTTTGGCCAGGCCACGGCCGACTACCGCCGACTGGTGGCCGACGTTCGCTCTCACCATTACCGCGCCGCTCAGACGACGTCCACTGCCGGGCACACCGCGGTCCTGCGCGCCCACGCGGCGGCCGCCAGGAACGGGATCAGCGACTGCAGCAAGGTTTAGTGTCGGGACACCAGGCACACGTAGGGACACCAACAAAAGGAGGAGTTAGGGACGATGTGGCAACAGCGGACGATTTCGCCGCGCCGGGCTCGTGCGGCGCTCACCGCGGTGGGGCTGGCCTGCGGCACCTGGCTGGTGGCGGGGGTCGATCAGGCCGGCGCCGTCCCGGTGCACGTCGCCGGGACGACGGTTCACGTGATCGAGCACGCCATCACCGACACGGAGATTCCGGCAGGCGGCGGGAAGGATGTGAAGGGCAATATCTTGACCTTCAACAACCCCGTCTACAACGTCGCCAACAACAAGCAGGTCGGCCACGACGAGGGCTTCTGCACCCGGATCGCCCCGAAGCAGGGAATCTGGGAGTGCCTCTGGACGACGTTCGTGAAAGGCGGGCAGATCACCGTCCAGGGCCCGTACTACGACACGCGCAACAGCACCCTGTCGATCACCGGAGGGACCGGTGCCTACCGCAACGCCCGCGGCCAGATGAAGCTCCTCTCGCGCAACGGCGGCAAGGAGTACGACTTCATCTTCCAACTCGGCTAAGCCGGTTGAGTTGAGCGAGCGTCCGGGGCGGGAGCGACGGGGCTCCCGCCCCCGGGCCGCCCTTCAGGCAGGCGTTCGCGCCCCGGGCCGCCCTTCAGGCAGGCGTTCGCGCCCCGGGCCGCGTCGGGGCGGCCTCATCCCGGCGTGACCAGCAGTTCACTGGCGTAGTAGGCCCAGTTGCCCCACGAATCGACCGTTCGCAGCACCACCCGGTAGAGCCCGGCTCGCCCGAACGTGTGTGAGCCGAGGCGGCGGTGACCCGAGCCGCCGTCGCCGAAATACCAATGGTAGGCGACGATCGCGCCGTCGCCGGCGTGCGCCGAGGCCGAAAACCAGACCCGCCGGTGGGCGGGGGCGCGCGCGGGCGCCATGAAAAAGGCCTGATCGCCTAGTGCCCGCTGCTGGCAGGAATGGTCGTGGTTGCTCCACTCCTCCTGCATGTAGTAGTGGCCGCCGTGGATGACCTCGTTGTACGCGCGGGCTCCGGTGCCGCCCAGGTCGGGCCCGAACTGCGACGCGCGGAGATCACCATCTTCGTCGCCCTCGGCATCGATCCAGGCGTCGCCCTCGGGATCGGTGATCGTCTCGCTGTGCTCGTGGCTGAGCGAGGAGATCGCCGGATCTGCGGTACTGCCGTTGGGCCGGGGATTTTGCTGGAGGTGGTCGCCTCCGACCAACCGTGTGACCTCGTTCTCCAGCTGCTCATCGGTCAGGCACACGCTCCAGCGTGGTCCGGTCCGTGGCTCCGTGCAGCGGCTGGCCGGCAGCCGGTCGTTGTCGATCATCGCGCCGGCGTAGCTTGAGGCGTAGGCAGCCGGGCCCCCGGGATCTCGGTACCGGCCCGTGAGTCCATAGACCGAGCTGGACTTGTGGCTGTCGGCGGCTACTGCGGCCAGGAATTCCTCGATCAGCGACTCGTAGCCTGGGTCGAAGGCCAGACCGGAGCCGGCCGGCGCCCAGAAGATCAGATGCGTACGGTTGGAGTGCAGCACCGGTCCGCCGCCGTAGGGCAGATCGGCGGTCCGGGCCAGCGGTCCGAGGTGGACGCTAGCGCCGGTCGGCAGATCCGGCACCACGCCGCCCATCGGCTCTGCTTCAGCGATCCGCTCTGCAACGGAGATCGGCTTTGCGCCGGCGCCCGCGGCGCGAACGAGCGGCGCCAGCATCGTCAAGGACGCCATCAGCCCAAGTACTCCCCTGCTGACGGCGGGAAGCACCAGCAGCGGCCCCCGGATCACTTGGCCGCGAGCCAGTCCGATCCGATCCCGGCCTCGACCGCGAGCGGCGGATCGAGCTCGCAGGCGTCCCGCATCCGCGAGCACGCGATCTCCTTGACCTGGTCGGCTTCCTCGGCCGGCCCCTCGAACAGCAGCTCGTCGTGGATCTGGAGCACCAGCCGGGAGCGCAGGCCGGCGTCGGCCAGGGCGCTGTCACAGTGGACCATCGCCACCTTCATGATGTCGGCCGCCGTGCCCTGGATGACCATGTTGACCGCAAAGCGCTCGCCCTGCTTGCGCATCTCCCAGCGCCGGGCCCGCAGCTCGGGCACCTGGCGGCGACGGCCGAACAGCGTCGAGACGTAGCCATGCTCGGTCCCCTGCTCGATCGTCGCCTCGATGAACCGCCCAACGGCCGGGAAGCCCGCCAGGTAACGCTGGATGAACTCGTCGGCCTCGGACTGCGGGATGTCCAGCCGGTCGGCCATCCCGTAGGCCGACAGCCCGTAGACAATCCCGTAGTTGATCATCTTGGCCTTTGAGCGCATGCCCGGATCGATCTGGTCAGGCGTGACCCCGAACACCCGACAGGCGGTTGCGGTGTGGACGTCCTCGCCGCGACGGAAGATCTCCTTGAGCACGTCCTCCCCAGCGATGTGGGCCAGCAGCCGCAGCTCCACCTGCGAATAGTCCGCCGACACGAGCTGGTGCCCCGGCTCGGCCACGAAGCAGGCCCTGATCTCCCGTCCGAGCGTGGTCCGGATCGGAATGTTCTGAAGATTAGGATTGTTGGATGACAGTCGCCCGGTGGTGGCGGCCGTCTGGTTGAAGGTGGTGTGCAGCCGGCCGTCGGGGGCGATCAGGGCCGGCAGCGCGTCGAGATAGGTCTGCGCCAGCTTGGTCAGCTCGCGCCAGCGTTCGATCTTGGCGATCACGGGATGCTCGCCGCGGATCGCCTGCAAGACCCTGGCGTCCGTCGAATAGCCGGTCTTGCCGCGGCGCTTGCGCGACAGCCCGAGCTTGCCGAACAGGATCTCCTCCAGCTGCTTGGGCGAACCGAGCGTGAACTCCTCACCGCAGAGGATGTAGATCTCGCGTTCGAGCGCGTCCGCCTCGGCCTTGACGCGCCCGGAGATCTCGCCCAGACGGTCGGTGTCGAGCTTGCAGCCCGCCTGCTCCATCTTGCGCAGCACGTGCACGGTCGGGAGCTCAACATCGTTGAGCAGATCGGTCAATCCGCGGCTGCGGATCTCCTCGCGCTGCCACGCGGCGAGCGCATCGATCAGCAGCGCGTCGGCGGCGGTCTCATCCTCTGACTCGGCGGCCAATCCCCGCTCCTCGCACAGCTCCCGGAACGGATAGGCGCGCCGGGCGGGCTCCAGCAGGTATGCGGCCACCTCGGTGTCGTGCGTCAGATTGGCTGGCACCTCGCCCAGCGATTTGGCGTCGTGGGCGATCACGGGGCGCTGGGCGAGCGCCTCCACCAGTGCCTCGGGACGCGGGCAGGCGCCGACCAGCACGTCGGCGCTGCCGTTGGCGTGGAGTGCGAAATGCCAGCTCTCGTCGACGGCGAACAGGGCATCGTCGGGCTTTTCCGGCGCCCTGACGGCGACCGCCAATTCAGCCTGTGAAAGCCGGGCGACGTCAGCCGGCGAGACGGTTCGCAGGCGAGCGCTCAGGGCTCGCTGCGCCGCAGGTGTCGGCGCCGCCGCGTCGGCGGAGCCGAGTGCCTCCTCCAGCCGGCGCAGCGGATCGCGCAGCTCGAACTCCCGGAAGACCTCGCGCAGCCGCGAGCGGTCCGGGGGCGCGGCGACGAACTCGGCCACGTCGAGGTCCAGCGGGATGTCGCGCTTGGCCGTGGCCAGCTGCTTGGAGATGCGCGCCGCGTCGGCGTGCTCGGTCAGGTTCTGCTTGCGCTTGGCGCCGCTGATCTCGTCGACGTGATCGAGCACCGCCTCCAGCGAACCGAAGCGCTGCAGCAGATCCGAGGCGGTCTTGTCGCCGATGCCCGGGACGCCGGGAATGTTGTCGCTGGTGTCCCCCTTGAGGCCGATGAAGTCGGGAACCAGCTCGGGTCCGATCCCGTAGCGGTCGATCACCCCCTGGCGGTCGTAGACCTTCGTGTCGGTGATCCCGCGGGAGGTGGTCATGATCTGCACGCCGTCGTCGACCAACTGGTAGGCATCACGGTCGCCGGTGACGATCATCACGGCGATCTTGGGGTCGGCCGACTTGGCGCGCTCGGCGATCGAGGCGATCACGTCGTCGGCCTCATAGCCGTCGACGGCGAGGTTGCGGTAGCCGAACGCGGACACCAGCGGCTCCAGGTGGGGCCACTGCTCCTTGAGCAGGTCAGGGCGGCTCGAGCGCTGCGCCTTGTATTCGGTGTAAAGCTCCTTGCGCCCGGAAGAGCCGGCGTCCCAGACGACCACGGTCGCCTTGGGGCCGTAGTCGGTGAGGATCTTGACCAGCATCGAGGCGAACCCGAAGATCGCGTTGGTCGGCACGCCGGTGGAGGTGGCGATCGATTCGGGCAGCGCAAAGAAAGCGCGGTAGGCAAGGCTGTTGCCATCGATCAGGAAGAGCTCATCGGCCATCGATCTGAGGCTATCTGGCGCCCCGGAGCAGTCGCAATCAGACCGCTCCGCCGGCGGCGGCCGCCGCGCCATAAGATCCACCTTCATGGCCACCACACCAAGCGCTCAATACAGCCTCACACTTCGAGTCGAGATCGATCACCGGCCGGGAATGCTCGGCAAGGTAGCGAGCGCGATCGGGAACGCCGGCGGCATGATCGGCGCGGTCGACCTCGTCCAGGTGGACGGACCGCACACGATCCGCGACATCACCGTCGAGACGGGCCACATCTCCGACTGGCCGCGACTGACCGATGCGGTCAGCGCCGTGCCCGGCGCAACCGTGCTCGACACCACCGACCGGACCTTCATGCTGCACGTCGGCGGCAAGATCGAGCTGCACAACAAGAGCCCCCTCAAGACCCGCGACGACCTCTCGATGGCCTATACGCCGGGTGTGGCCCGGGTCTGCACCGCGATCCGCGAGGATCCCGACAAGGCGTTTCAGTACACGATCAAGCGCAACACCGTTGCCGTCGTGTCCGACGGGACGGCTGTGCTCGGGCTAGGCGACATCGGACCGCGCGCGGCGATGCCTGTGATGGAGGGTAAGGCGATGCTGTTCAAGGAGTTCGCCGGCATCGACGCCTTCCCGATCTGCCTTGACACCAAGGATCCCGACGAGATCGTCGCGACGGTCAAGGCGATCGCCCCGGCGTTCGGCGGGATCAACCTGGAGGACATCTCGGCCCCGCGGTGCTTTGAGATCGAGCGACGGCTGAAGACCGAGCTGGACATCCCCGTATTCCACGACGATCAGCACGGTACCGCCGTGGTCGTCCTGGCCGCGCTGCTCAACGCGATGACCCTGACCGGACAGCGGATCGAGGACATCGGCGTGGTGATCGTCGGGCTCGGCGCGGCGGGTATGGCGGTCGCCAACATCCTGATGGCGGCGGGCGCCCGCAACATCATCGGCTGCGACTCTCGTGGCGCCCTGCACGCCGAGCGCGACGACTACCTCGACGGCAGCATGCCTCCGCTCAAGCGAGCGCTGGCGCAGACCACCAACCTCGACCATCGCGCCGGTAGGCCGGCGGACGTCCTGGAGGGCGCCGACCTGCTGATCGGGCTCAGCAGCGCGCACGTGCTGCCGGCCGAGGCGCTGGCGAAGATGAACCCCGACCCGATCGTGTTCGCTATGGCCAACCCGGATCCCGAGGTGTCGCCCGAAGATGCCGCGCGCTACGCACGCATCCTGGCCACCGGCCGCTCGGACTATCCCAACCAGATCAACAACGTGCTCTGCTTCCCCGGCATCTTCCGCGGCGCCCTGGACGTCCGCGCCAGCGAGATCACCGAGCGCATGAAGATGGCGGCCGCCCGTGCGATCGCCGACATTGTCTCCACCGACGAGCTGCGCGAGGACTACATCATCCCGTCGGTGTTCAACCGCGAGGTCGTCGGCGTAGTCGCCGCGGCCGTCGCCGAGGAGGCGCGTGAGAGCGGCACCGCGGAGGCCGGCGCTCAGATGGGATTCGCGGCCACCGAAGAGATGATGCTGCCCGGCCGCTGAGGCCCCCGCGGTCGGCACTCAGATGGGATTCGCGGCCACCGAAGAGATGATGCTGCCCGGCCGCTGAGGCGCCCCGCGGTCGTCAGTCTCGGTGCGCGCCGCCGCCCCGTCCGCGGCGCGGGATCGGGCCCTCGACCTTCCAACGCGAGCCTGGGCGACCGGGGAGGAGCACCACGATCAGCAGGCCGACGACGGTCAGCAGCAGCCCGAAGGTGAGCCCCAGACGCTCGCCGTATCCCTTGCGATCGGACATCCAGGCGCCGATCGCCGCCGACAGCAGCCACGCGAACAGGAGGTAGAGCGCCTTGGCGCCGATCAGAGCGAAGATCGTCATCAGGTCCCCAGGTAGGCCCGCTGGACTTCCGGATCGTTGCGCAGGGCCGCCGAGTCGTTGGCCAACACGACGCGCCCGGTTTCGAGCACGTAGCCTCGCCGGGCGGCGTCAAGCGCGTAGTTGGCGTTCTGCTCGACGAGCAGGATCGCCACGCCGGAGCGGTTGATCTCGCCGATCGTCTGATAGATCCGCTGGACCAAGATCGGCGCGATCCCCATCGAGGGCTCGTCGAGCATTAGCAAACGCGGCCGGGCCATCAGGGCGCGGCCGATCGCCAGCATCTGCTGCTCGCCGCCGGACATCGTGCCGGCCTTCTGGCGCTCGCGCTCGCGAAGGCGCGGGAACAGCTCGTACACCTTCTCCAGATCTTCGGCGATCTCAGGGCCGCGGCGGTGGTGGGCACCGAGGTCGAGGTTCTCGCGCACGGTCATGCGCGGAAAGCAGTGGCGCCCCTCCGGGGCGAGCGCGATCCCGTATTCCACGATGTGATGGGCCGGGACGCGCGTGATGTCCTCGCCGCCAAAGCTGATCTTCCCGGCGCTGGCCGGCGTGAGCCCCGAGATCGAGCGCAGCGTGGTCGACTTGCCGGCTCCGTTTGAGCCGATCAGCGTCACCACCTCGCCCTCCTCGACCGTCAGCGAGATCCCCTTCAGCGCCTCGATCGCGCCATAGTGGGTACGGATCTCCTCGACTTCCAGCAGCGCCATCAGCGGTCGGCTCCTGGTCTCGATGACGCCATCAGCTGTCGGCTCCTGGTCTCGCTGACCCTCGTCAGCGATCGGCTCCTGGTCTCGCTGACCCTCGTCAGCGATCGGGTGCTGGTTGCGGGTGAGGCGATCAAGATCAGTCCTGCTTCCCGAGGTAGGCCTCGATTACCCGCGGGTTTGAGCGGACGTCGGCGGGGAGGCCCTCGGCGATCTTCTCGCCGTAGTCGAGCACGGTGACTCGCTCGGACACTCCCATCACGACCTTCATGTCGTGCTCGATCAGCAGGATCGTCAGCTGCAGGTCGTCGCGCATCTTGCGCATGAACTCGGTCAGCCGCGCGGACTCCTGCGGGTTCATGCCGGCGGTGGGCTCGTCGAGCAGCAGCAGCTTGGGCTCGGAGGCCAGTGCGCGGGCGATCTCGACCCGCCGCTGGTCGCCGTAGGAGAGCTGCACGGCCAGCTGCGCGAACGCCCTCGGGCGCAGGCCGACGTAGGTGAGCAGCTCGGCGGCCCGCTCACGCACCTCCCGCTCCTCCCGGCGCACCCACGGCGGCCGGAAGATCGAGCCCACCACGCCGGCGCGCATGCGTGAGTGGCGTCCGATCATGACGTTCTCCAGCGCGGTCATCGCGCCGAACAGGCGGATGTTCTGAAACGTCCTGGCGACGCCGAGGCCGGTGATCCTGTCCGGTCGGGCGCGGCTGATGTTGCGCTCGCCGAACATGATCCGTCCCGCGGTCGGCTTGTACAGGCCGGTGAGCATATTGAACAGGGTCGTCTTGCCCGCGCCGTTGGGCCCGATCAGCGAGACGATCGAGTGACGAGGTATGTCGAGCGAGACGTCGTTGACGGCGATCAGACCGCCGAACTCCTTGGTGATCCGCTCGACGCGGATCACCGCGACCGCCTCCGGGGCGCCCGTGGTCGTCGTCAAGACGTTCCCCCGTCGACTAGCTGCGCGTCATCGGCGGCGATCTCCGAGGTCAGCTCGAGCCGGCGTCTTCGCTCCGGCACCAGGCCCTGGGGCCTGAGCACCATCACCAGCACGAGCATGAAGCCGAAGATGCCGAACTCGATCTCGGTCAGCGGGAAGTTGAGGCCCAGCTTCTGCGGCAGGCTGTTGAGCACGTCGGGGATCAGCCAGTTGTTGACGTAACCCAGCAGCATCCCCCCGAGCACCGCTCCCCAGATCGAGCCCAGACCGCCGATGATCACCATCGCCAGCACGAAGATCGAGAACCCGAACTGGAACTGGCCGGCGTTGACCTCCGTGTAGTACGTGCCGAGGAACGCACCCGACATCCCGCCGAACATGGCGCCGATCGCGTACGCCAGCAGCTTGGTGCGCACCACCGGGATCCCCATCGAGACAGCGGCTACCTCATCCTCGCGCAGCGCCACCCAGGCGCGACCCAGACGGGAGTCGCGCAGGCGCAGGTTGACGAACAGGACGATCAGCATGATCGCCAGGATCAGCCAGTACCACGGGCGCAGGTTGAGCAGGTTAAACGTGCCCAGGCCGGGGAAGGACGGCGCGTCGACCGCACTGATCCCCAGGTTGCCGGCGGTCAGCGTCATGCCGCCGCCAAGGTGGACGCTCTGACCGTTGACGGCCACCACGCCGATGATCTCCCCGAAGGCCAGCGTGACGATCGCGATGTAGTCGCCGCGCAGGCGCAACGTCGGCAGGCCGATCAGCATGCCGGCCACGCCGCAGATCGCCGCCGCGGCGAACAGGATCAGGATGAAGTTGAGGTGGATGCCCGACTCGGTGGCCGCGACGCCGGAGACGAGCACGTGCACGTGCGCGTTGAAGAAGAAGTCCGACCCGAACCACCCCAGCGCGTAGGCGCCGAATGCATAGAACGCGACATATCCAAGGTCCAGCAGACCCGCGAACCCGACCACGATGTTCAGGCCCAGTGACATCACGGCAAACGCGACGGCGATGATGGTCGCGTTCATGAAGCCGCTGCTCACGGTGAAGAAGAACGGGAGCACGATGGCGAACACGATCAGGGCGATCGCCAGCCCCCGCGACCACCAGGACGGAAGGCGCTTGCCCACCGCTTGGCGCCACTCGCCCAGTTGCTTGATCAACTCACTCATCCGGCCTCTCGGGTCTCTTCTCCGAGCAGGCCGCGGGGGCGCAGGATCATGATCACGATCAGATATCCGAACACGACCGCCTCAGTCCACTGGGGTCCCATCCGCGAGTCCGACAGCGCTTGAATCACGCCGATGATCAGGCCGCCCAGGACGGCGCCACGGACGTTGCCGATCCCGCCCATCACCGCCGCAGTGAAGGCGATCAGGCCGGCCTCGAAGCCCTGGAAGTACCACACATTGGTCTCATAGAGCGCGTACACCAGTCCGGCCGCGCCGGCCAGCATCCCGCCGAGCAGGAAGGTGAGCGAGATCGTCTGGTTGACGTTGATGCCCATCAGCCGTGCCGCCTCGGGGTCCTGTGCGGTGGCGCGCATCGCCCGCCCCGCGCGGGTGTTGGTGATGAACCAGGCCAGCCCGAACACGAGCGGGATCATCACCGCCAGCGCCAGGATGTAGCCGCGGACGATCGGCACACCGGAGATGCTGAACACGGTGGCGTTCTCATGGATCAGATCCGGGACCCCGATTGGCGAGCCACCGTTCCACAACAGGCCCACGTTCTGCAGGATGAAGGAGAACCCGACCGCGGTGATCAGCGGCGCCAGCTTCGGCGCCCCGCGCAGCGGCCGGTAGGCGACGCGCTCGATCAGCACGTTGAGCGAGCCGCACACGAACATCGAGACCAGCAGCGTCAGGATCAGACCGGCGATCAGCCCGATCGGGCCGGTTCCCAGACCGAGACCGAGCGTGCCCCAGAAGCCCGCCGCGGTGAACGAGCCGATCATGAACACGTCGCCGTGGGCGAAGTTGATCAGCTCGATGATCCCGTACACCAGTGTGTAGCCGATCGCGATCAGCGCCCAGATGGCTCCGTTGGAGAGCCCCTGGGCGAGGTTGAAGCCGAGCCGGCTGAGATCGTGGTGGATCACCGGGTGCCCGGCGACGACCCCCGCCTGATAGCCGTGGGTCAGATCGCGGACCCCGTAGTAGATCGGCAGCGCGGCAAGCGCGACGATCAGCCCCCAGCGCCCGACATAGCGGCGCAGTACCGACAGCGGCCGTGCTGCCGGTAGGGGCAGCCTAGGGGTGAGTGAATTCGCTTCCACGGGTTATGAAAGGCGAAGAATATGGAGAGGGCGCATCACGCGCCCTCTCCGTATCCACTCAGCCGACCGTCTTGGTCGGCGTGATCGTCTTGTCGAACACCGGGTCACCGCTGGAGTCGACCTTGTAGAGGCCGTAGGACTTCAGCGTCGTGTCACCGTTCTTGTTGAACCCATAGGTGCCGAGCACCGAGCTGCGCGAGGTGGTCGCGAACAGCGCCGCGAGGACGGCTGACTTGCTGTCGCCCTGGGCGCCGAGCTTGGCGATCGTGTCCAGCCCGAGTTTCATATCCTCGTAGCCGTAGATCGCGTACGGGTCTGGCTGGGCCGACCCGTACTTCGCCTTGTACGCCGCCAGGAACGCCTTGCCGCCGGGATAGGCGGCCAGGTCCTGGGTCGCGACCGTGCACTGGATCAGCGGATCAATCGCGGCTGGCACGCCGCCCGCCTTCTGCGAGGTGTAGGAGCTCGTGCAGGCGCCGTCCGGGACGACGATCTTCGCCTTCGGGAGCGCCGAATGGACGTCCTTGGTCAGCTGCACGGCGCCATTGGACACGATCCCGGAGAAGAAGAAGCAGTCGGCTCCCTGTCCCTGGATCGTGCTCGCGTAGGAGCGGAAGTTGGGCGCGGTCGGGTCGATCCCGGTGTTGCTGGTGATCGTGATCCCGTAGAAGCCCTTCTCGAGTCCGAGCAGCGTGGCCAGGCCCGCACCGTAGGCCTCCTTGTCGTTGGCCACGGCCACCTTGGTGCAACCGGCCTGCTTCATCGCGATCAGGTCGGCGGCCGCCTGGATCGAGTCGATCGGGACGATCCGCAGGTAGTTGCGTTTGCCGGTCGGGTAGTACTTCTGCGGCTCGCCGGGCGCGCTGCCGGGCAAGTTGGTCGTCAGACCGACATACGTGTTGGCCGGGCTGACCATCGGGATCCCGGCCTGGTTGAGGATCGGGATCGAGACCTCGCTGGCGCCCGAGTTGAACTCGCCCATGTAGTAGACGGCCTTGGGGTCGGCCGCCACCTTGCGCGCATTGGCCGCAGTCTGGCCCGGATCCCACTTGCCGGCGGCCGCCGTCGAGTCATCCAGCGACTGGTAGTTGACCGTGAACGATCCGGCCTTGCCGCCCGCCTGCGACAACGCCAGCTGCATCCCTTTGACCATCGGATCGGTCTGGGCGGTCGAGGCGCCCTGCAAGGGCAGGCTCGAGTAGATGTCGACGGTCTTGGAGCCGCCGCTGCTGGAACCGCCGGCGCTGGAACTGCTGCTGGCGGAACTGCTGCTGCTGGAACTGCTGCCACAAGCGCTGAGTGCCGCCACGGTTCCCAAGACCAGGCACCCCCTCGTGACTTTGACGAGAAAACTCACGTTCCTCCTCCTATGTCGATCCGGGCGCCCGAGTGGCCCGGTGGCCGTGAGAGTAAAGGCGCGCCCGGACCGCAACAAGGGCTGCGCCGGCTTTTTTGGGCTCAGAGCCAGTAGTCCTAACCAAAGTCCAACGTCTCACGATCAGCGGGGCACATCGGGCGCCGCCACTATTGTCCAAGCGGCCCTTGCGCATGCAAGCTAAGTCTCGATCGTCTTCAGGAGTCTCAGCTGACCGCGCACCACCCGGTAGACGCCGTAGCTCTTGAGCGTCGTATCGCCGTGTCGATCGATGCTGTAGGTGCCGAGCACGCTATGGCGGTGATGGGTGTCGAAGATCGCCGCCAGGGCCAGCGCGAGCTCTCGCAACCCGTGCCCTGACCTGCGGCGCACTCAACCTTGGGCTGGAAAGAACTTAAACGGAGTCAGCTGACCGGACTGCACCCGGCTGAACACGAACGGCTCCAGGTTCGTGTCGCCGTTGTTGAGCGAATAGGTTCCAAGCACCGAGGCGCGATCCTTCAGCGTGCGGAAGTCGTGCACGATGTTCGTGCGGTTTGAGGCAAATGAGCCCGCCTGGCGGATCACGCTCAGCACGGCCGCCATCGCCTCGTAGCCGAAGATCGCCTCGGGAGCCGGATTGTGGCCGTAGGCGGATCTGAAGTCCGTGACGAACTTCGCCCCGGCGGGCGGGAGATCGCCGGTCATGAATCCGGGGGACGAGACGTACAGGTCGCGCTGCGCCACCGACGCCAGCCCGGACACGAAGGCGTTGTCGTACAGCGCCGAGGGGGCGAACAGCTTGACGTTCGGGCTGGCTGACGCCACCGAGTCGAAGAAGTGGGTCGCGGTGGCCTCAGAGCTGGCGCCGAAGAACACGGCCTTGGCGTCGACGCGCGTGACCTTGGCCGCGGTGGCGGGGCCCGTGGCGACGGCGATGCCCGGCCGCGCGCCCCTGGCGTCCTGAGCCACCTGGAACGCGACCGAGGCGCCATACGGGCTGCCGTCGCTGGCGACGTAGAGCTTGTCGATGTGCAGCGCCTCGAGCTCTGAGACCTGATCAGAGGCCTCCTGGATCGTTGTGGGCACCACGCGGGCAAACGTCTCGTGGTAGGTGGTTCTGCTTGGGTAGAACTTCAGCGGCGAGTCGGGAACGGACGGGGAGATCGTCGTGAGGAAGCTGGCCGTGTCAGTGGGGCTCACCTGGAGCAGACCCAGCTCGTTGGTGATCGGGAGCGAATCCTTCGAGGTGCCCGGCTCGATCTCTCCCAGGTAGGCGATCGCGCTCTGATCCTCGACCGCGGTCCGCGCGTTGTCTGACACCTCTTTGCCGTCCGGGCGCACGAATCTGATCTTGAACTTGCCCGCCTGATCACCCGCCTGCTGAAGCGCGAGCTGCTCGGCAGCGATCACGTCCTTGGCCTCCTGACCGCCGGCACCAGCAGGGGGCTGGGCGGCGTAGATCGACAGCGTGCTGCCGGCGACCGTGACGGTCGAGCTGCCGGCGGCGCTGCAGCCGGCCAAGCCGGCGACGAGGGCCAGACAGGCGCAAACCGTCACCGCCCGGCTGCGTGCGAGCACCCAGCTTCGCATCGGCGCGCGGGGGCTAGTCCCGCCGGCCCGGCAGAAACGGGAGCAGGTTCCGGACCCCGATCGCAATCAGCACCATCACGATCGCGATCAGGATCGCGTCGAAGCCGCTCACGTTGAGCGCCCAGATGACGATCCACAGAGACAGCCCTGCGGTGGCAGTGAGAATCAAGCCCATCCCGGTGGATCCTAACTCAGCTGAGGTGACAGCAGCGCCGCGGAGAATGCGCGCACCAGCTCGGACACCGCGGCGACGGGGTCCGGGGAGTCGCGGGCAGCACGCACCAGCCGGCTCCCGACGATCACGCCGTCGGCTCCGGCGGCAGCGGCCGCGGCCGCCTGCTCAGGCGTCCCGATGCCGAAGCCGACCGCCACCGGCACGTCGGTGCAGGCGGCGGCGCGGGCCACGATCCCCGCCAGCTGTCGGTCGAGATCGACCCGTTCGCCGGTGGTCCCGGTCAGCGTGACGGTGTACAGGAAGCCCCTGGCGCGAGCGCCGATCCGCGCCAGCCGCGCCTCTGGCGTGGTCGGCGCTACGAGCGGCACCAGCGCTAGGCCACGCTGCTCGCACGCCCTGAATGTCTCCGATGCCTCCTCCAGCGGCAGATCGGGGACGATCAGGCCGCTGACCGAAGCCTCCATGAGTGCGTCGGCGAAGCGCTCGAGCCCGCGCGCCAGGATCGGGTTGGCGTAGCACATCACCACGACCGGCAGGCGCTGGGCCAGCGTACCGGCGACCTTCAGCACATCGGGGAGGGTCGCCCCCGCCGTCAGCGCCGCGGTCGCCGCCGCATGGATCACCGGACCATCGGCCAGCGGGTCGGAGAACGGGACGCCGAGCTCGATCAGATCCGCGCCGGCATCCGCGTAGGCGAGGCCGATCTTCGCCGACGTGGCCAGATCCGGGAAGCCGCCCATCAGGTAGGGCATCAGAGCGGCGCGTCGTCCATTGGCCCTGGCGGACGCGAACGCCTCCGCGATCCGCTCGACGCCGCTGGAGCTCATCGGTCACCGGGCGGCCGCGGGCGCGCCTCGAGCTGCTCGAGCGCCTCGGCCAGATCCTTATCCCCGCGTCCGGACAGGCACACCAGATCCAGCTCGCTGTCGCTCGGCGCCAGCGCCCACGCGAGCGCGTGGGCGCTCTCCAGCGCTGGGATGATCCCTTCCAGGCGCGCCGTGCGCGCAAACGCGTCGAGCGCCTCCCGGTCGGTGATCGCCACATATCGAGCGCGCCCGGAGTCCCTCAGCCAGGCATGCTCGGGACCGCTGCCCGGATAGTCGAGCCCGGCCGAGATCGAATGCGCCTCCAGGATCTGCCCGTCCTCGTCCTGGAGGATCGCCGAGAAGGCGCCGTGCAGCACGCCGGGCTGTCCGGGGGCGGTCAGCGACGCGCCATGATGCCCTGTCTCGATCCCCTCTCCCGCGGCCTCCACTCCGATCAGCGCCACGCCCTCGTCGTCGACGAACGGCGTAAAGATCCCGATCGCGTTGGAGCCCCCGCCCACGCAGGCGATCACCCGCTCGGGCAACCGGCCGGCCCGCTGCAGGATCTGGGCGCGCGCCTCGTCGCCGATCACCCGCTGCAGATCGCGCACCAGCGCCGGATAAGGGGCCGGGCCCACGCACGATCCGATGATGTAGTGGGTGCTCTGCACGTTGGCGACCCAGTCGCGGATGGCCGCCGAGACCGCCTCCTTGAGCGTGCGAGCCCCGGCTTGCACCGGCTCCACGCGCGCCCCCAGCAGCCCCATCCGGTCGACGTTGGGCCGTTGGCGGCGCATGTCCTCGGTGCCCATGTAAACGACGCATTCGAGGTCGAGCAGCGCACACGCCGTCGCCGAGGCCACCCCGTGCTGGCCCGCGCCGGTCTCGGCGATGATCCGCCGCTTGCCCATGCGCTTGGCCAGCAGCGCCTGACCGAGGGCGTTGTTGATCTTGTGCGCGCCAGTGTGGTTGAGGTCCTCGCGCTTCAACCAAATCGGGTGACCGGCGGCTTCGCTCAGCCTCGAGGCGAGATACAACGGCGAAGGGCGTCCGACGTAGTGGCGTAAAAGCGAGTCGAGCTCGGAGCGGTATCCCGGATCGGCGCGGGCGTCAGACCAGGCGTCCTCGAGCTCGGCCAGCGCAGGCATCAGGGTCTCCGGTACGTACTGGCCCCCGTAGGGGCCGAAACGGTGCTCGATCGCGCTCATCCGGCCGCCACTCGCGTGGCAGTCGACGCCACCGCGGCCGCGAACGACTGGAGCTTGGCGACATCCTTGAGACCCGGCGCGGCCTCGACACCGCTGGCGACATCGACGGCAAAAGGATGCACCGCGGCGATCGCCTCGGCGACGTTGGCCGGATTCAGACCACCGGACAGAATCAGCGGCACGCGGCGGCCGTGGGCCCGGGCGAGCTCCCAGGCAAACGTTTCACCGGTTCCGCCTGGCATCCCGGACACGTGGCTGTCGAGCAGGTGATAATCGGTGTGGAACGAGCCCAGCGCCTGGATGTCGGCGCCGCTGTGCACCCGCGCGGCCTTGATCACCTTGCAACCGGTGCGCCGGGCGGCCTCGCCGCAGAAGACCGGACCCTCGTCACCATGCAGCTGCAACAGGGTGAGGCCGACGGTGTCGGCGGTCCGCGCCAGCTCATCGAGCGTGGGGTTGACGAACACTCCGACGATCTCCACCTGGCGCTTGCACGCTGCCGCTATTTCGGCGGCCACGTCAGGCTCGCACCAGCGCGGCGACGGTCGCCAGAAGATCATGCCGATCGCCCAGGCGCCGGCGCTCACCGCGTCGGCGGCGTCGCGCTGGTTGGTAATCCCACAGAACTTGACCTTTGGAGCGGCGCCGTCCACGCACCACATCCTACGAACCCGGGTTAGCCTTGCCTTGGTGCTTGCTCGGGCCGGGTCCCGAGAGTCACGCGGATCGACAGCGTGTGGCGCGCGCGGCGGATCCGCAGCACGACCTGCTGGCCCGGGTTGTGATCGGTGACCAGAGTCTGCACCTGCACCATGCTGGAGACCCGGCGGCCGTTGACCGCCTCGATCGCGTCGCCCTGCCTCACCCCCGCCACGGCGGCCGGCCCTCCGGGCGTGGCGCGGACGACGGTGACGCCGGGTGCAGACCCCGGCGTGGCGTCGCCGGCGATCCCCAGATAGGCGATCTGGGGCGCACCGCCGTGCTCCAGGCTCGCCAGGACCTGCTTGGCCGTGTCGATCGGGACCGCGAACGCGATCCCGACGCTGCCGTTGCCTTCCCCGCCTCCGGTGGCGATCTGCGAGTTGATCCCGATGACCCGGCCGTCGGCGTCGAGCAGCGGGCCGCCCGAGTTGCCGGGATTGATCGGCGCGTCGGTCTGGATCACGTTGTCGATGCTGAAGCCGTTGGGTGCCTGGATCTGGCGCTGGAGGACGGAGACGATGCCGCTCGTCAACGTGCGGTCAAGCCCGAATGGGTTGCCGATCGCCAGCGTGGGATCGCCTACCCGGGCGCTGCTGGAGTCGCCCAGTACCAGCGGGCGCACGGCGGGCACGCCGCCCATGTTCACGCGCAGCACGGCCAGATCGTCGTTCTGGTCCTCGCCGACCACCGTTGCGCTGCGCAGCACGTTGTCCTCGAACTGGACCGATACGCCCGAAGTTCGGTTAGCGCCCTGGATCACGTGATAGTTGGTCAGGATGTCGCCGGAGCTGTCAACCAGGAAGCCCGAACCGGTCGAGGAGCTGCTCTGCTGCTGGGGGAAGAAGTCAAACGGGTTCTGGACCTGCTCCACCACCCTGGCCCGGACGAAGACCACCCCGGGGGCGTCGCGCTCGTAGATCCCGTGCGGCGTGAGCCCAGTGTTACCGCTGGACGCCGGCTGGGCCGCCACCGGCCCCTCCGCCACGATCTCCTGGGTGGTCCGGCGACCGGTTATTCCCAGCGCCAGGAAGCTCCCGCGACCACCAGGCCACCGATCACCCCGGAGATGAAGTGCGAGCGGATGAGTGATCTCATGCGAGGTCCAAGTTTCGGCCGTGCGCTGAAGTGCAGCTAAAGCGGCTAGCTGTGGCGGCTGGTCGGACGGCCGTCGATGTTGCCGACGAGCGCGCGGCACGCCGCCTCGATGTCCGGCGAGCGCATCAGCGCCTCGCCCACCAGCACGGCGTCCACGCCCGCGCCGGCCAGCTCGTCGAGCTCGGAGCGGCTGCGAAAGCCCGACTCGGCCACGATCACCCGATCGGCGGGGATGCTCGGCGCCAGCGTGAAGGTCGTGGAGGTGTCGACGGCCAGCGTGGCGAGATTGCGATTGTTGATCCCGATCAGCTGCGCGCCCAACTCGATCGCCAGCTCGAGCTCGCGGGCGTCGTGGACCTCGACCAGCGCCGCCAGTCCGTGCGCTTCGGCGTCGGCGTGCAGCCGGACGAGCTCGTCGCGCGCCAGCGCCGCGACAATCAGCAGAATCGCGTCGGCGCCGGCCGCCCGCGCTTCGGGCACTTGATAGTGATCGACGACGAAGTCCTTTCGCAGGATCGGCAGCGAGGCCACGGCCCGGGCGCTGCGGAGGTCATCCAGTGACCCACCGAAGCTCGGGCCCTCGGTCAGGATCGAGAGCGCCGCCGCCCCGCCGCGCTCGTAGCTGCCGACGACGTCCTGGAGTGCGAGCTCGTCGCGGATCAGGCCCGCCGACGGCGAGCGGCGCTTGTGCTCGGCGATCAGCGACAGTCCCGGACGGGCCAGGCTGTCGGTGAACGCCCGCGGCGGATCGTCGGCCGAGCGCTGCGCCGCCGCGCGCTCCAGATCGCCGATCGGGACGGCATCGCGACGCCGCGCCACCTCCACCCGCGTGGTGGCCACGATTCGCTCCAGCGCGTTCATCGCCGCCCGGTCCCCGCCGGCGCCAGCTCCCAGGTGGCCGCACAGAAGCGCTCCAGCGCCTGTGCCGCCGCACCGGAGTCGATCGACCGCTCGGCGCGGCGCACGCCGGACTCCAGCGATGACGCCCGACCACCGGCGTAGATCGCGGCTCCGGCGTTCAGCACCGAGATGTCGCGCGCAACGCCGTGCTCTGCGGCGAACACGCGCCGGGCGATCTCGGCGTTGGCGGCCGGATCACCGCCGGGCACCGCCTCGCCCGCAGCCCGCGTCAGCGAGACCTCCTCAGGGGTGACCGTGTAGCGCCGCAGCTCCCCGTCGATCACCTCTACGACCATCGTCGGGGCCGCGATGCTGAGCTCGTCGAGCCCGTCCTCGCTGGAGACCAGCAGGGCGTGCTCGGTGCCGAGCAGCATCAGCGCGCCGGCCATCGTCTCCAGATAGCTGGAGTCCGACACCCCGATCAGCTGCCGCGTCGCGCCGGCCGGGTTGGTCAACGGCCCCAAGAAGTTGAAGATCGTGCGGATGGCCAGCTCACGGCGCACTGCCATCACGTGACGGGTGGCCTGGTGATGGGCGGGCGCGAACATGAAGCCGAACCCCACCTGCTCGATGCACCGGGCCACCGCGTCGGGGGTCAGATCGATCCGCGCGCCGAGGGCCTCCAGCACGTCGGCCGAGCCTGACAGGCCGGTGGCGGAGCGATTGCCATGCTTGGCCACCGTGCAGCCCGCGCCGGCGGCGATCAGGGCCGCGGTGGTCGAGACGTTGAACGTCCGCCGTCCGCCGCCGGTACCTGCGGTGTCAAGCAGGTCAGCGCGCGCCACGCGCACCGGCGCGGCGAACTCACGCATGGTGCGCGCCAGCCCGGCCAGCTCCTCGACTGTCTCCCCCTTGGTCCGCAGGGCGATCAGGAACGCAGCGATCTGGATCTCCGAAGCGTTGCCGGACATGATCTCCCGCAGCACCGCGGCGGCAGCGTCGAGGCTCAGACCGTGCCCGCCGGCGAGCGTGTCGATCGAGCGCGTCAGCAGGTCGGGGCCGGGGCTCATCGGGCCGGCGCCAGGAAGTTCTCCAGCAGCTCGCGACCCTGCTCGGTGAGCACCGATTCCGGGTGGAACTGCACGCCCTCGGCGGGCAGCTCGCGATGGCGTACCGCCATCACCACATCTCCGGCGAATGCGCTGCGCTCCAGCACCTTGGGAAGCTCCGGGTCGGCGATCAGCGAGTGGTAGCGCCCCACCTCCAGCGGCTCGCGCAGGCCGCGGAAGATCGTCCGGCCGTCGTGCTGGATCCGGGTCGTCTTGCCGTGGATCGGCTCGTGCTGGATCACCCGGCCGCCCCAAGCCTGCACCAGCGCCTGATGTCCAAGGCAGACGCCGAGCGTCGGGATCTTGGCCAGCGGGAAGCGGCGCACCGCCTCGAGCGAGATCCCCGCTTCATTGGGAGTGCACGGGCCGGGCGAGACGATCACGCGGTCATAGCCGCGCACCAGCAGCTCGTCCACGGTGGCGTGATCGTTGCGGACAACCTCGATCTCGGCACCCAGCTCGCCGAGATACTGAACCAGGTTGTAGGTGAAGCTGTCGTAGTTGTCGAGGACCAGGACTCTCATCTGACAAAGGTAATCAGGGGCTGTCGTGCTCGTTGGATCCTGGTGCGTCCAAACGCCGCCAGAGCGCGAAGGGATTTCGAGAACGGTGCACTAGGGCCAGTCGGGCTGGGCCACGGCCAGCTCCACGGCCTGCAGCGCCGCTCGGGCCTTGGCCACCGACTCGCGGTATTCGTAGTCGGGCTGGGCGTCGGCGACGGTGCCGCCGCCCGCCTGCACGTGGGCGACGCCGTCCTTGACCACGACGGTGCGGATGTGGATGCAGGTGTCGAGCTCGCCGGTGTAGCTGGCGTAGCCGATCGCGCCGCCGTAACCGCCGCGCTTGACCGGCTCCAGCTCGTCGATGATCTGCATCGCCCGCACCTTGGGAGCGCCCGACAGCGTGCCGGCCGGCAGCACCGAGCGCAGCGCGTCGAGCGCACCGACGCCCGGACGTAGGTTTCCGATCACGCTGGAGACGATGTGCATCACATGGCTGTAGTTCTCGACCGCCATGAAGTGCTCCACCTGGACGCTGCCGTATTCGCACACCCGGCCGAGATCGTTGCGGCCGAGATCGACGAGCATCACATGCTCGGCGCGCTCCTTGGGATCGGCCAGCAGGTCCTCGGCCAGCTGGCGATCCTCCTCGGCGCTGGCGCCGCGAGGCCGGGTGCCGGCGATCGGGCGCGTGGACACCTTTGAGCCGGCAACGGTGATCAGCGGCTCCGGGCTGGCCCCGGCCACCTCGAAGTCGCCGAAGTCCAGGAAGTACATGTACGGACTGGGGTTGATCGCGCGCAGCCCACGGTAGATCGAGAACGCCTCCACCGGGACCGGCGCCGACCAGCGCTGGGAGGGCACCACCTGGTAAGCGTCCCCGGCGCGGATGTACTCGATGATGCGAGCGACATTGGACTCAAAGCGCTCGCGCGTCATGTTGGGCTCAAAGCGCGGCGCGACGCGGTCACGCGCCGGGGGGCGCGCCGGATGGGGCACCGGTCCGGCCAGCCGCCAGCGGACGTCGGCGATCGTCTGCACGGCCCGCTCGAAGGACTCCTCCAGACCTTCGTCGGGGTACACGTTGGCCAGCACCGTGACCGTGTGCTTGAGGTGATCGAAGACGACCAGCGCATCGGTCAGCATCAGCGCCAGGTCCGGCACCCCCACGGGATCGGGGTTGGGCTCCCCCAGCGGCTCGACCGTTCGCACCAGGTCATAGGCGAACACCCCCACGGCGCCGCCGGCGAACGGGGGCAGATCAGGCAGATGGGCGGGGTCAAAGCGCTTGAGCTCCGCGGCCGCCAATGCGTAGGGGTCACCGGGATCGCCCAGCGACCAACGCAGCACCTTGCGCGGCGCAAAGCCGATGAAGGAGTACCGGCCCACCCGGCCCTGCTCGGCGGATTCGAGCAGGAAGGCCGGACCCTGGTCTCGCAGCTTCAGGAACGCTGAAACCGGCGTCTGGCAGTCGTCGATGAACGTGTCGTGCAGCGGGATCAGGTTGTGTTCGCGGGCCAGCTCTCGCACCTGCGCCAGCGAGGGCGTGCCCCCCGCGGCCTGCCCCTCAGCGCTGGCGACGGTCATCGAGCACCCGCTCGGCGTCGGCCAGCGACAGCCCGCGCCCGGCCAGCATTACGGCCAGGTGGTAGATCACGTCCGCCGCCTCCTCGGCCACGCGCTGATCGGATTCCTCACGCGCCGCCCTGACCACCTCCTCGGCCTCCTCCTGCACCTTTGCCCCCACCAGCGCGGGGTCGCCCAGCAGGGCGGCGGTGTAGGAGCCCTCGGTGCGTTGTGCCGCCCGCGCGGCGATCGTCCGCTCGAGCGTCGGAAGCGATTCGCATGGCAGGGCGGCCTCCAGCTCACCGCGGTGAAAGCAGGTGCGCTCGCCAGTGTGGCAGGCGGGCCCCGCCGGATCGACCAGCGCCAGCAGCGCATCGCCGTCGCAGTCATAGCGGATCGCCTTCAGGGCCTGGGTGTTGCCACTGGTCGCGCCCTTGTGCCAGAGCTCTTGGCGCGAGCGGCTGAAGAAGTGCATCTTGCCGGTTTCACGTGTGCGGGCCAGCGCCTCGGCGTTCATGTAGGCGAGCGTCAGGACCTCGCCGCTGCGCCAGTCCTGCACGACGCACGGCACCAGCCCCCGCTCGTCGAATGCGATCTCGGAGTCGTCCACCGGAGCGGATTCTAGGGAGACGTCTTGGCCAGAACTCTATTCGATGCCTAGGCGGTCCAGCAACCGCTCGTCCGCACGCCAGTGGCGGCGCACCCGGACCGACAGCGCGAGGTGCACCTGAGTCCCCAGCTCGCGCTCGATCGCGCGGCGGGCAGCGACGCCGATCGACTTGATCATCCTTCCTTGAGAGCCGATCAGGATTCCCTTCTGGGACTCGGTCTCGGTCAGGACGACCGCCTCGATCCGGATCAGCCCGGGACGCGTCTGCGATACCTCGCCGACCTCGACCTCGACGGCATGAGGCACCTCGGCGCGAGTGCGTGCCAGAATCTGCTCACGAACCAGCTCGCCGAGCACGACCGCCTCAGGCTGATCGGAGTGGTCGCCGGCGGAGAAGTAGAACGGTCCCGGCGGCAGCGCAGCCACCAGGTGCTCCACCAGGGCGGGCACGCCTGAGCCCGTGCGGGCGCTGACGGGGAAGATCTCCTGAGCCAGGTCCAGCGCCTCGGCGTCGTGCAGCGTGGCTGCAGTCTTGGCCAGATCGCAGCGGTCGAGCTTGTTGACGGCGATCGTCGTGGGCACCGGCGCGGAGCGCAGCAGCCCGGCGATGAAGCGGTCGCCCGGTCCGATGCCCTGCTCGCCGTTGATCACCAGTAGGCAGCCGTCGGCGTCGGCGAGCTCACGCTCGACGCGGCGCTGCATCCGCTCGGTGAGCGCGTCGCGGGGGCGCTGCACACCGGGGAGATCGACCAGCACCAGCTGCCAGTCGGCACCGGTGGCCACACCGCGGATCGCCCGCCGCGTGGTCTGGGGCTTGTCGGAGACGATCGCCACCTTGGCGCCAACGATCGCGTTGGCAAGCGTCGACTTGCCGACGTTCGGCCTACCCGCCAGCGCGATGAAGCCCGAGCGGGTCTCGCCGATGACCGGGGACTCAGTCACGCGCTAGCGCACCACTGGGTCAAGTCACCCAGCGCATCAGCTCGGCCTGCAGCGCGAGCATCTCGCCGTCGTCGGTCTCGTGGTCCATCCCGCTGACGTGCAGCGCGCCGTGGACGATCGCCTCGCGCAGATCCTCGGTATGGCCGGGGCAGATCACGATGTCGCCGAGCTCGCGGGGGCCCGCGCTGGCCCCGCCCTCGTCGACCCCGAACGAGAGCACGTCGGTCGCCTCGTCGCGGCGCCGGTGCTCACGGTTGAGCTCGCGGATCCGGTCCTCGTCGACGAACTCGATCGCCAGGTGTCCCTCCTCGATCCCTGCCGAGGACAGGGCCAGCGCGCACAGCTCCTCGACCTCGACCGCGGTCGGGCCCTCGCCGGACATGACATCGATCCCGATCACCTCTACGTCAAGCACGCGGCGCGCGGCTAGGCCCGCTTACGAGCACGCAGTTCCGGCGCCTGGCGCTGGGCGTGGTCGGTATAGGCCGCGACGATCCGCCGGACGAGCTTGTGGCGCACCACGTCCTCCTCGCCGAAGCGGACGAAGTCGATTCCCTCGACGTCGTTCAGGATTTCGGACACCACGACAAGGCCGGAGCCCTGTTCACGGGGAAGGTCGATCTGCGTGATGTCGCCGGTCACGACCATTTTGGAGTTGAAACCAAGCCGGGTGAGGAACATCTTCATCTGCTCAGGGCTGGTGTTCTGAGCCTCGTCGAGGATGATGAAGCTGTCGTTGAGCGTGCGTCCGCGCATGAACGCCAGCGGCGCCACCTCGATCACGCCCCGCTCCAGGTGCTGGGAGACGCGTTCGGGATCGAGCATGTCGTGCAGGGCGTCGAACAGCGGCCGCAGATACGGGTCGACCTTGGCCATCAGGTCGCCGGGCAGGAAGCCGAGCCGCTCGCCGGCCTCTACCGCGGGACGCGTGAGGATGATCCGGTTGACCTCACGCCGGCTCAGTGCCGCCGCGGCCAGGGCGACGGCCAGGAACGTCTTGCCGGTGCCCGCCGGCCCGACTCCGAAGGTGATCGTGTTCTGGCGGATCGAGTCCACGTAGCGCTTCTGGTTGACCGTCTTGGGGGCGACCTTGGTGGTGCGATGGCGCCAGACCACGTCCTCCAGGATCTGCGAGGGCGACTCGTGGGCGTCCAGCGCCCGGCTGACCGCCTCGATCGTCCCGGTCCCGATCTCATGGCCCTGCTGGATCAGCTCGGATAGCTCCCGGACGACCGCCGCGGCCGAAGTCACCGAGGCGTCGTCGCCCTCCAGCGTCAGCACGTTGCCGCGGAGGAAGACGTCACAGTCCAGGTGTCCCTCAAGCGTGCGCAGGACCGCGTCCTGGCTGCCCGCAAGCTCTGCGGCGACGGCGTTGTCGAGCTCGAGCGCCTTACGCACGCTGTCGCCTACGAGAGCGCCTCGCGCACCCGCGCAGAGGCGCGCTTGCCGTCGGCGCGCGCGCCGGACTTGGCCATGACCACCTTCATCACCGCGCCCATCTCCCGTTGGCTGCTGGCGCCGGTCTCGGCGATCGCCGAGGCGACGATCGCGTCGAGCTCGGAGTCATCAAGCTCGGCCGGGAGGTAGCCCTCGATCAGCCTCGCCTCGGATTCCTCCTGATCGGCCAGCTCGGGCCGGCCTCCGTCCCGGAACTGAGTCGCCGCTTCCAGCCTGCGCTTGCGCTCACGCCGCAGCACGCCGAGCTCATCGGCGCCGCCCTCCTTGGCGGCCTTCTGCAGCTCGCTGAGCACCAGCCGCAACGCACCGACGCGATCCTTCTCGCCCGCCTTCATGGCAGTGGTCATGTCGGTGTGGACCTGTTCTGTGACCGTCATCTCTTCAATCAGGATAGCCCCCGGGGCCCCCGTAACCGAGCAGCTGATCCCGTCCGCCTCCAACTCCACGCATGTGACCTCGACGAGCCCGCCTCGGCCCGCCGCGCCGGCGGGCAGATAGCAGCGGGTGTAGTCGCCGCTGTAGCCCGCACAGCGGCTGTCGGCGACCTTGTCGACGAGCACCCGCTCGGGGCCGCCGAGCTTGGCGTGCCGGTGGTGGCGCGAGCGGACATCCGAGCGGGCCCTAAGCGCGTGCGAGCGTCGCTTCTTCTCCTCCGCCGGCACCCGGTCGCCGAGCTGCGCAGCCGCCGTCCCGGGACGAGGCGAGTACGGAAACACGTGCACACGCGTGATCCCGGCGGCGTCCACCGCCTCCAGGGTGCGCTGGAAGGCGGCCTCGTCCTCGGTCGGGAAGCCGACGATCACATCGGTGGTGACGTTGACCTGGGGAGCGGCCTGGCGCAGGGCATCGATCTGGCGCAGATACTCCCCGACGGTGTAGTGGCGGCCCATCGCCGCCAGCACCCGATCGTCGCCGGACTGCAGCGGCACGTGCAGGTGCGGGCAGATCTTCGCCTCGCAGGCGATCGCGGCCAGCAGCGAGTCCTTGACGTGGATCACCTCGACGCTCGACAGCCGTACGCGCTCCACGCCGGGCACCCGCGCGACCTCCACCATCAGCTCGCCCAACTCCAGACCGCGCTCCGGATCACGGTAGTCGCCGACGCTGATGCCGGTCATCACCATCTCCGGCTGGCCGCCGGCGACCCGCCGGCGCACCTCTTGCAGGACCGCTCCGACCGGCCGCGAGCGTGCAGCGCCGCGAACGGTCGGAATGATGCAGTACGCGCAGTGACAGTCGCAGCCGTCCTGGACCTTGACGAAGCCGCGCGTACGGCCGTCGGGCCCGGATGGCTGGCCGGTGCGACGGTCAGGCCCGGCCGGGCGGCGGGTGCACCTGCGGACGAGCACGTCGTGCTCGGTGTCGGCGCAGCCCAGGCCTTGATCGGCGCCCACCCACCCACCGATCGCTGCCGCCACGTCGTCGGCGGTGCCGACAAACGCCCTCACGCGCACGTCGATCTCTTCGAACTGCCGCGGATTGAGGTTGACCGCGCAGCCGGCGACGTGGACCTCGCCAGCGGTTCGCAGCGACCGCCTGACCGACTGGCGTGACTTGGACTCGGCCTCGCTGGTGATGCAGCAGGTGTTGATCACGTGCAGGTCGGCGTCGCCCTCCGGGACTTCGGTGTGGCCGGCGTCGAGCAGCGCACGGCGAGCAAGCATCGCATCCGCCTGAGACACCTTGCACCCTAGGAACTTGACCGCGAACGAGGCCACGCACGCGAGACGGTAGCGCGCGCGGCCTCGATCGCGGGATTCGGCCTGACCAATCCCCTAGATCAGCCGATTTCTTTAGCTGCACACGGATATCCGGCTCTGCCGAACATCCCAATGGAATCGGCTAGCGGATTCCATTCGGGAGATTCGGCTCTGCCGAATGTCCCAAGGGAATCGGCGCTAGCCGATTCCCCATCCACTCACGACCGACGGACTTTCGTACCCAACGATCGCCGTCGTCTTCCGGGGTGTCCTCGGGGCGGAATTCGCAGAGAGGAGAGAGGGCTCTAGCGCAACTCCAGCCCGAGGCTTGGGCCGCGGAACGACGGCGCCGAGGAGCAGGCCACCGAGCGTCATGCCGATTGAGAGTGGGTTTGGCAACTGTGCACCTCCTTCCGAAGTACCTGGATCAGAAGCATCTCGGACAGGATGCGCCAGACATCGCAATGCGGCATCGGCCCGGTGTCCAAGATTTCCTGTGGTGGCGTTGTCCACGCGCTACGTGGCGGTTGTGGCCGGTTAGCGCGTGGCCGCGCTCTTGCTCATCAATAGCGCAGCCCAGTCGCCTTGTTTTCTTCTTTCCTGCTCGTGCAGGCCGCGGGTGGCGAATGCCTGGGAGACCTGGTCGGCCTCGTGGGTCAGGAGGCCGCTGAGGATGAGCGTTGGTGGCATTGTCGGCTGGGACGCGGCCCAAGTACGCAGTGGGCCGGCGAGTACGTTTGCCGCCACCAAATCTGCTGCCGGGACGGGCTGAAGGCGTAGGTCGAAAAGCGAAACGTCGAGCTCGACGTCGTTGGCGCTGGCGTTCTGCTTTGCGGTGCTGACGCTGACCGGGTCGTAGTCGAGTGCGATCACCGGGCGATGGCCGAGCTTTGCCGCGACGATCGCCAGCACGCCCGAGCCGCAGCCGAGGTCCACGAACGATCCTGGCGCGGCGTGGTCGAGCATCAGCTCCAGGCACAGCCGCGTCGTGGCGTGAGCTCCGGTCCCGAACGCCTGTCCGGGATCCATCACGACGTCGATCGGCGTCGTGCCGCGCGGTTCCCACGGCGGGCGAACGGTCAGGCGCCCCTCGATCACCAGCGGCCGGTGAAAGCTGCGCCAGCGCTCTGACCAGTCGGCGGCGATCTCCTCGGTGCTGACCTGCACCAGCGCCCCGCCGGCCGCGGCCTCCAGGTCCGGCAGCGACGGCAATTCGCCGGGCGCGCCATAAACGGCGTACTCCACGCCCCGCTCGCCGAGATCCACCTCCTCCACGCCGCTGGGAGCGAGTTCGAGCAGTTCGGCGAGTACCAGCTCTGACTGCTCGCGCTGCACCCGGACCGCCAGGCGCAGCATCGCCGGGGGGCGATCAGTTGCCAAACGCGCGCCTGAGCTTGCCGAACACGCTCTCGTCGGTGCGCAGGTTATGGTCGGTCAGGCTCTCCGACAGGCGCTCCAGAAGCTCGCGCTGGTCATGTTTGAGGTGGCGCGGGATGACAACGTTGATCACCGCGCGCAGGTCGCCGCGATGACGGCCGCGCAACGAGGGCATCCCCTCACCACGGACAACGAGGGTCTCATTGGGCTGGGTGCCGGCGGGGATCTCGAGCTCCACCTCACCGTCGATCGTCGGCACCGAGACCTTCGTGCCGAGCGCCGCCAGCGGGGCCGCCACGTCGACGACCGTCACGAGGTCGTTCTGGTCGCGCACGAAGCGCGGATCCTCGCGCACCTTGACCTGGACGTACAGGTCCCCGGCCGGGCCGCCGCGGTCGCCCGCATGCCCGCGGCCGGTGATTCGCATCCGCTGCCCGTCGTCGATTCCGGCGGGCACGTCGACCGACACCTTGACGCGCTCGGACTTGCGCCCGCGGCCGTGACAGACGTGGCAGGGCTGCTTGGCCACCCGGCCGTCGCCACCGCACCGATCGCAGGCGGCGGCGCGGACGACCTGCCCGAACGGGGTGCGGGTCACCGCGCGCAGCTCGCCTGAGCCGCCGCACTTGGGGCAGGTCTCGATCGGCGTGCCCGGCTCAGCGCCGTTGCCGTTGCAGTTCTCACAGCGGGAAACCGCCTCGTAGGAGACCTCGACCGCGGCGCCCTGGGCCGCCTGCTTGAGGTCGATCTCGGCGCTGACGCCGACGTCGCCGCCCTGGACCGGGCCGCCCGAGCGCCCACCCCCGAACGTGCCACCGAAGCCGCCGCCACCGAAGAACGCCTCGAAGATGTCGGCGACCGAGCCAAAGCTCTCGAAGTTGGGGGCGTAGCCGCCGCTGCGCAGCCCCTCGTGGCCATAGCGGTCATAGGTGGCACGGCGCTCGGAGTCCGACAGGACCTCGTAGGCCTCGGCCGCCTCCTTGAACTTGTCCTCGGCCTTGGGGTCGTGGCTGTTGACGTCGGGATGCAGCTCGCGCGCCAGGCGGCGAAACGCCTTCTTGATCTCAGCGTCGCTGGCGGAGCGGGAGACGCCGAGCACCTCGTAGTAGTCCCGTGGCATCTGTGAAGCGCTCATCGTTCGTCGTAGATCTCCGAGACGAACCGCGACAGCTGCGCGGCGGCCGCACGGACCGAGCGGATCGCACCGCCGTAGTCCATCCGCAGCGGGCCGATCACCGACACCGCCCCCAGGCTGCGCTGGGGCAGCCCGTAGCTGGCGGTCACGAGCGCCAGCGAGCGCAGTTCCGGCGCGGCGTTCTCCGCGCCGATCCGCACCAGCACGTCGCGCTGGGCCAGCGCCGAGCGCAGCACCGCCAGCATCTGCACGCGGTGCTCGAGCATCGCCATCAGCGAGTTGATCTCGGACACGTCGCCGATCCGCTCCATCCGCAGCAGCCGGGCCGTCCCCTCGATGTACAGAGTCGCCTGCGAGACCTCCTCGAGCTCGGTGAAGACCGGAGCCAGCGCGTTCAGGAAGGCCAGCTCGGTGTTGGACAGGGACGGATCATGGAGGCGCTGATGGAGCATCCGCGCCCCCAGGCCCAGGCCGACGAGACGCTCGTTGAGGTAGCTGGCAGCCCAATCCGACAGGCCCGTGTCGACGGGCCGGGGGAAGGTGAACAGCCGTTTGGTGACGCCGCCGGTGGAGGTGATCACCACGACCATCAGCACCTGGGGCTGAAGCGCCAGCACCTCGATGTGGCGGACCGTCGAGGTCTCGATTGGCGGGGCGGTGACGATCGCCAGCAGGTTGGTGACCTGGGACAGGGTCTCGGTGGTCACCCGCATCGCCTCGTCGAGCTCGCGGCGCACCAGCGACAGCGAGAACACGGGTCCGGTGGGCTCGTCAGGGAGCAGCCGGTCGACGAAATAGCGGTAGCCGGCTTCGGTGGGCACGCGGCCGGCCGAGGTGTAGGGATGGGCGAGCAGCCCCAGCTCCTCCAGGCTCGCGAGCTCGTGGCGGATCGTCGAGGGACCCCACTCGACGCCGGTGGAGAGGGACTTGGAGCCCACGGGCGATCCGACTTCGAGGTATTCCTCGACGACCTTTCGCAGCAGCAGTTCCTGACGGTCGCTCAGCACGGCTTGAGATTGTAGGTAGGGCGGTGGCGTGATTCGCCCGGCGCGCCGGCGTGGTGGGCGGGGCCAGAGCCGCGGAGCTGTCGCGGGCCCTAGTCCACGACGATCTCGGCCTGGCCGTTGCGGATGATCCGCTTGCCGGCCTGCTGGGCCTCGGAATCGACGACCGCGACGCCGTCGGCGACCTCACGCACGGTGCCGGTGACGGTGATCTCCTGCTCCAGCACGCCCATGCCGCGGAACTGCACCGACAGGCGCCGCAGGGTGTCGGGTCCGCCGAAGTGCTCGGTGTGCGCGCGGGCGACCTGCGCCATCATCCACAGCCCGTGCAGGATCTTGCCGGGCAGGCCGACCTGCTGAGCGAACTGCTCGTCGATGTGGATCGGGTTGAAGTCCCCAGAAGCGCCGGCGTAGCGGATCGTCACATACTTATCGGGGGTCACCTTGAGCGTGAACTGCTCGCCAGGCTCGACGCTCACGAGGTCCCCCTGACGATGTTCGTCCAGGTTCCCGTGCAGACCGTCTCGCCCCGCTGGTTGACCGACACCGACTCGAACACGTAAAAGCCCATCCCCCCGCGCTCGGCGATCTCCTTGACGCTCGTGGTGGTGGTGACCTCATCGCCGGCGATCACCAGCGGTCCCCAGTGAAACTCCTGGCCGCCATGGACCATCATCGCGAAGTTGATCCCGACCTCGGGGTCAAACAGCAGCGGCGCGACCGCGCGTCCGGCGTACACGACGGCGAACATGGGCGGCGCGACGACGTCGGCGTGGCCGGCTGCGCGTGCGGCCTCGTGGTCGATGTGAAGCGGGTTGGTTTCGCCGACGGCATGCGCGTACTCCTTGATCTTCTCGCGCCCGACGGCATAGACCTCGGACGGGTAGCGCTTTCCGACAGCAGCGGTGTTGATCGACACGAAGCGGCAGTCTAAGTGGAGCACCAAGTCAGATGATCACCGGCACCGAGCCGCCGTCGACCGACCAGGCCGCGCCCGAGACATTCGCGGCCGCCTCCGAGCACAGGAACGCGATAACCCAGCCGCGATCGAGCCGTTGCGTTGAGTCGTGGATGGCCGGATCGAGCCATTGCGCCCGTCCCGCCCGCGCGCTAGCCTCCGTTACGTGGCCAAGCACGGCAGCCTGAGAGCATCAGACGCCGATCGAGATCAGATCGTCGATCGGCTGCGGATGGCGTCGGCCGAGGGACGGCTCGCCGCCCACGAGCTTGAGACTCGGGTGACCACGGCGCTGCGAGCCCGCACCTACGCCGAACTCGAGGCGACGGTTTCCGATCTGCCCGGCGCCGGCCGGATGACGGGACCGTCGGCCGCCGGCTGGGCAGTCTCTACCGTGCGCGCGCATCCTGCCCTGCTGCTGCTGGCGATCCCGGTGGGGATGGTCGTGGCCGCGACGCTGATTGCGCTGACGACGATCTGGGCGCTGGTGATGGTGGCGATGTTCACCCTCGGGCACCGGGGCCACATGTACCGCGGACCGTGGAATTACGGATCCCGGGAACGCTTCACACCGCCGGCGGGACGTTACGGAGCGACCGCCGGGCGCTTCGGGGCGTCACGTGGGCCGGGCCGGCGCCGCGGCTACTCGGCCTGACGACTGACCCCCGGCGCCGCCGCTACTCGGCCCGACGACTGACCCGCCAGACCACGCCCTCCATCAGCATCGCCCGGCGGTTGACCGTGTAGCGGTGCCGGTAGCGGCGGCGCGTGAGCTCCTGCGCCCGGGTGACGCCCAGTTCGCCTAGCCACGTCTGTTCGGTCACGAGGTCCGGCTGCGCGGTGGCGTCACGCATGTAGGCGATCACCGCGTCGGGCGCCAGCCGCCTCATGGCGGTGATCAGCGCGGCCGGTGGAATGTGCTGGGGACCGACCCCGACCGGGGCCACGCAGGTGAGGGCGTTGGGCGCCAGCTCGGCGATCGTGCGCTCCTGGTTGGTGAGAGGTCGACCAGATCGGTGATCAGATAGGCGTCATAGACGTCCGGTCGATCGCGCAGCGCGGCCTCGCGGGCGGCCGGTTCCAGGTCGGTGGCGATCACCGGGCGCATCCCCAGCGCGGCCAGGCCCGCCGGAGATTCCGTTGCCCGCGCCGATGTCGAGCACCCGAACCTGCGAGCGCTCCCAGCCGAGGCTGTCCGTGGCACCGGCCAGCATCGACCCGCTCTCCTCCGGCGAGCGGCAGCCCAGGCGGCGCTGGACGACCTCCTCGTACAAGCCGGGAAGGGCGTAGACACGGTCGTAGTCGTGCAGGCACAGCTCCTCGGTGCGGCCGTCGTCGAAATGCACGAGGATCCGCTCGCGTCCGATCTGAGGGTCCGCCTGGGGCGGGATCTCGACCGTGAAGGGGCGCCCCTCCGTGGTCGTCAAGGCCTCACCCCCGTGGCAATCGCCCGCAGGGCGCGGGACGGACATTGCCGTGGCAATCGCCCCCCGGGCGATTGCCACAAGGGATCGCCCCCTGGGCGATCACCCGATCACCCCTTCTCGCCGAGCTCCAGCACCGCCAGGAACGCCTCCTGGGGAACCTCGATCCGGCCCACCTGCTTCATCCGCTGCTTGCCCTTCTTCTGCGCCTCCAGCAGCTTGCGCTTGCGCGAGATGTCACCGCCGTAGCACTTGGCGATCACGTCCTTACGGTAGGCCTTGATCGTCTCCCGGGCCACGATCCGCGAGCCGATCGCCGCCTGGATCGGCACGTCGTACTGCTGGCGCGGGATCTTCTGGCGGAGCTTCTCGGTCAGCGTCCGGCCGGCCTCCTGGGCCTTGGAGCGGTGTACGAGCATTGACAGGGCGTCGATCGGGTCGCCGGCCAGCAGGATGTCGAGCTTGACCAGATCTGACTCACGCAGGCCGATCAGGTCGTAGTCCAGCGAGGCGTAGCCGCGCGTGCGGGACTTCAGCTGGTCGAAGAAGTCCAGCACGATCTCGGCCAGCGGCAGGTCGTAGGTCATCTGCACGCGCTCAGGCGAGAGGAAGTGCATGCCGGAGTGCTCGCCGCGGCGCTCCTGGCAGAGCTCCATGATCTGACCGACGAACTCCTTGGGGGACAGGATCGAGGCGCGGATGAACGGCTCACGGACCTCGGCCACGCGGGAGGGATCGGGCATGTCGTTGGGGCTGTGGACGGGCACGACGCTGCCGTCGGTGAGCGTCACCTCGTACTCGACCGACGGCATCGTGGCCATCAACTCCAGGTCGTACTCGCGCTCCAGGCGCTCACGCACGATGTCCATGTGCAGCAGGCCGAGAAAACCGCAGCGAAAGCCAAACCCCAGCGCCTCGGACGTTTCAGGCTCCCAGCTCAGCGCCGCGTCGTTGAGGGTCAGCTTCTCCAGCGCGTCGCGCAGATCCGGATAGGCGTCGGAATCGATCGGGAACAGGCCGCAGAAGACCATCGGCTTGACCTCCCGGTAGCCGGGCAGCGGCTCGGTGGCCGGTCTGACCTTGCTGGTCAGCGTGTCGCCCACGCGCAGCCGAGTGACGTCCTTGATCCCGGTGATCAGAAAGCCGACCTCGCCGGCGCTGAGCGCCTTGGCTGAGATCATCTGGGGCGTGAAGAAGCCGATGTCGTCGATCTCGGCCTCGGTCCCCGCCTGCATCGCGCGGATTCCCTCACCCTTGGTGAAGGTGCCGTCGACGACGCGGATGTAGGCGATCACGCCGCGATACTGGTCGTACTCGGAGTCGAAGATCAGCGCGCGGGGCGGGGCCGCGAGGTCACCGCTGGGCGGCGGAACGCGCGCGATCAGCTCGTCGAGCACCTCGGTGACGCCCTCGCCGGTCTTCGCGCTGATCCGCCTGACCTGGGCCGCCGGCTCTCCCAGCAGGTCGGCCACCTCCTCGGCCACCCGCTCGGGCTCGGCGCCGGGCAGATCGACCTTGTTCAGGCATGGGATCAGCTCGAGTCCGGCCTCGACCGCCAGGTAGGTGTTGGCCACCGTCTGAGCCTCGACTCCCTGCGAGGCGTCTACGACCAGCAGCGCCCCCTCGCACGCCGCCAGCGACCGTGAGACCTCATAGGTGAAGTCCACGTGCCCGGGGGTGTCGATCAACTGCAGCTGGTAGGTCTGGCCATCGTGAGCCGACTCGTAGTAGACGCGGACAGCCTGCGCCTTGATCGTGATCCCCCGCTCGCGTTCGAGGTCCATCGAATCGAGCAGCTGCGCGCGCATCGCCCGCGGGTCCACAGTGTGGGTCAGCTCCAGGATGCGATCGGCCAGCGTCGACTTGCCGTGGTCGATATGGGCGATGATCGAGAAGTTGCGGATGTGAGCCTGGTCGGCCATCTGCCATCTAGGGTAGGCCCCCCGACGCGGGTGCGAGCGTTGGTGGCCGCTACCGAGGGCCCGCGCCGGCGGCGCCGTGGTGATGCTCGTGCTCGTGGTGCACCCGGCGGCTGATGAATTGCGGCAGCAGGCCCAGCTCGTCCAGCGCTCCGCGACCGGCGACGCCCATCGTGAGCACGCCCGCGAAGATGGCGACGGCATCGATCGACTTGCGCCCTTGCTTGTCCCAGTAGTCGTCCTGCAGGTCGAGCCACAGCGCAAACTCGTCGAGCGTCAGCGCCGAGGCGATGCCGTAGGTGGTCGCGGTGATGCGCGAGGCCCACTCGGGCGACCTCATACCCAGCCCGAACCGATAGGTCCATAGGTAGCCGACGCCGAGCAGGCCGAAGATCCCGAACGTGCTGTGGTGGATGTGACGCCCGCCGGCGCTGATGTTCCTGAACGGGCCGACGTTGGCCCGGATCGCGTGGGTGACCCCGCGGGCGACCGCGAACGCCGTCGTGAAGCCGACCGCGCTCAGGAACGCGCGCTCCTTGCGAGGTTCGGTGAGGTGGCGCGCGTAGAGGCCCCTGAGCTGCACGTTCAGGATGCTACGCGGCCGCGCAGGCGTCCAAGGATCAGCGACTCGATCTGGCGCGCCTCCGGGATCCGCATCAACAGCACGAGCCGGGCGTAGAGGGCCACGGCGACCGTCAGCGCGATCCCGATCGACAGGATCTGGGCGATCAGTGACAGGCCCAGGAGGCTGTCGAGCCCCTTCCAGAGCAGGTATCCGACCGCGGTGATGATCGCCGTGGCGATCACGATGCGCACCGTGATCATCGTCGTCTGAGCGCCCTCCAGGCGGCCGTTGAAGCCGACCCGCAGCCGGCGCAGCTGCAGGGCGGTCATGACGATGTTGGCCGACACCGTGCCGATCACGAGGCCCGGGATGCCCAGCGGCTTGTAGAGCGCCAGCGAGACGATGATGTCCACGACCATGTTCATCGCCGCCAGCCCGGTCGGGATCCACGGTCGCCTGAGGGCGAAGAACGTCCGGCTCAGAAGCAGGTTGACCCCCGCGAACGGAAGGCTGAAGGCAAACCAGAACAGCGCCGTGGAGACCAGGTGGGTGGAGAACGAGTGAAACACGCCGTGTTGGTAGACCAGCCGGGTGATCGGCGTCGCCAGCACCGCCATCAGCGCCGCCGACGGGATCAGCAGCAGGTTGATCTGGCGGATGCCGTTGCCAAGGGTCTGGCGCATGCCCACGACTTCCCGCCGGTGGGCCAGGCGGCTGAGCGTCGGAAACAGGACCGTCGCCACCGCAACGCTGAACACGCCCTGGGGCAGCATGTAGATCCGGAAGGCGTCGTTGATCGCGGCCGGTGCGTGGGAGGAGACGAGCGTGCCCAGTCCGGCGTTGAGGAACACATCGAGGTTGATGATCCCGATGCTCATCGTCACCGGCAGGAACAGGATCAGCACCTGCCGGATGCGCGCGTCGCGCCAATTCAGCGTGAACGACAGGCGAAAGTCGATCCGGCGCAGCGCCGAGGCGATCAGCAGCAGCTGCACGACGGTCGCGACCAGCCAGGCGATCGCGTACGCGTAGACGGCGTTCGGCCCGTGAAAGCGGCCGTGCAGGCCCACCAGGAGCACGATGATCACGACGTTCCAGACCGCGGGGGCCAGCGCCGGGATCGAGAACTCGTCGTAGGACTGCAGGATCCCCACCAGCAGGCCGGTCAGGCTCAGCAGCAGCACTACCGGGAACAGGACGCGCGAGAGCCCGACCGTGAGCGCGGTCGCCGAGGCGCTGAACGTGCCGGTGAACAGCGGCATGATCACCCCCGCCACCCCCATCCACACCAGCGTCAACGCGCCCAGCATGACGAGGATCAGCCAGAACAGCTCGGAGGCGAGCCGAAACGCCTCCCGCTTGCGCCCGTCCTGCATGAGCTCCGTGAACACCGGCACGAACGCGGCCGACAGTGCCGCCTGCGAGAACAGATTGCTGAACAGGTTGGGGACCTGGGAGGCGACCGTAAATGCAGAAGCGGCGGCCGAGGTGGCGAAGAAGCCCGCCTGCACGACCTCGCGTCCGAGCCCGGCGATTCGAGACAATGCCGTGGCGAGTGCGAAGATCGCCGTGCTGAGCGCGATCCGGCGGCGCGGCGGCGGCGGGGGCGACCTGGTCGACTCCCCCGTTGCGTTGCTCTCGACGGACACGAGCGCGCTATAGTACGCGCCCTTGCCGCGGCCAACCGCGGCTGCTTTTACGTTATGGCCAACATCCACTCACAGAAGAAGCGGATCCTGCGCGCCGAGCGTGAGCGGCTTGAGAATCGCCGCTACACCTCGACGATCAAGACCTACTTCCGGCGGCTGGAAGCTGCGATCGCCGGCGACGACGCCGAGGTTGCCGAGCGCGAGCATCGCGAGTTGGTCAAGACGATCGACAAGGCCGTCAAGCGCGGGGCGCTGCACCGCAACACCGGCGCTCGCAAGAAGTCGCGCGCGGCGCGGCTGCGCAAGACCGCCTGACCCGGACTCTGCCGCCCGGCCGGGCCGGCCGGCCGGGGAGTACTTAGTTAAGCGGCGATCCGAGTAATCGCGATCAGCGCGGCGGTGTCCTCGGCGAGCGCGCCGCGTCCCCCGCCCCGGGAAGCGAGCTCCAGCTCCGCGATCTCGCAGGTGGCGCGGCGCAGTGCGTCCGATCCGGTGGCGCGGGCATCGGAGATCAGCCGGTCGGCGGCCCGCGACGGCATGCGCAGCCTGCGCTTGATCTGGGCCGGCGCCTCGCCGGCGTCGAGCGCCGAGGCCACGCCGTGGGCGACCCGCACGCGCTGGACGATCCAGTACAGCAGCCCGGGGACGCGCTCGCCCTGGGCGCGAAGCTCCAGGTAGGCGCGCGTCGCCGCCTTCGCGTCGCCGGCGACGAGCGCATCCGCAACCGTCCACGCCCTGCGCTCGGCTGACGCGGCGGTCAACTCCTCGATCTGATCGGCATCGATGGTCGCGCCCTGATCCGCGCCCAGCGCCAGCTTCTCGAGCTCCCGCAGCAGTCGCTGCTGGCGATCTCCTACGTGTCGCACGAGCGCCCGCGCCGCGTCGGGATCGAGCCCCAGGCCAAGCTCGCGAGCCCGCGCAATCGCCCATTTGGGCAGCTCCCAGGGTTTGAGGCTGTCCTCGGCGCTGACGTCTCCGCCGGCCCGGCGGACCGCTTCATGCAGCCGAGCCGGCGCCTTGGCGCGCCCGTCCTCCCGCGCGAACAGGGCCAGGGTGGTATCCGGCGGCATCCCCTTGAGCGCGGCCTCCAGCCGCGCGATCTCCTTGTCCTTCCAGCGCTCGACTCCGTCGACGATGATGAACCGCCGTCCGATCACCAGCGTCATTGCGCTCAGCGCGGAGGCGACCGCGTCCGGGGTCGCGTCATCTCCCTCAAACAGCTCCAATCCCTCGACCCCGCTCTGCGCCTCCGCGATCCCGCGCAGGCGCGCGCGACGCTCGGCGATCCGTCCGTGGTCGTCGCCGTGAATCAGATACGCGGGCTTGAAGGCGGCCAAGAGGAGCAGTCTAGGCCCGCCACCGACGTTCTGGCAGTGAGTCGCGCGGCTAGCGAACGACCACGTTGACCAGCTTGTCGGGCACGACGATCACCTTCGTGACCTCGTGGCCATCGACGTGCGCGCTGACGCCGCGCGACGCCAGGCACAGGCGCTCGAGCTCATCGCGCGGCGCGCCGGTGGGAGCGCTGAGCCGATCACGAACCTTACCGTTGACCTGACAGACGAGCTCGAAGGTTTCGGTCACCAGCAGCGCGGGATCGGAGACCGGCCAGGGCTGCTCCCAGATGCGTTGCCGGGTCAGCAGCTCGTAGACCTCTGACCCGAGATGCGGCGCGAACGGGAACAGCAGCGAGGCGGCCGTGGCGGTGGCGAACCGGCGCGCCTGCAGGTCGGCGTCGGGATGGCGGTAGATCTCGTTGACCAGCTCCATGATCGCCGAGATAGCGGTGTTGAAGGCGAACCTCCCGGCCATGTCGCCGGTCACCTTGTCGATCGCCCAGTGGGCCTTGCGGACCAGCGTCAGGGCGTCTCCCTGCGACTCAGGCGGCTGCTCGGCGACCGCTGGCCCGGCGTCGGTGGCCAGCGCGTCCCCCAGGCGCCAGAGCCGGGCGAGGAAGCGGTACACGCCGTCGACGCCGGTCTCAGACCAGGCCGCGTCCTGATCGGGCGGGCCGACGAACAGAACGTAGCAGCGCGCCGCGTCGGCGCCGACCCGTTCGACGATCTCGCTGGGGACGACGACGTTACCCTTGGAGCTCGACATCTTGTAGCCGTCGGGGCCGAGGATCATTCCCTGGGTGAACAGCGCCTTGAAGGGCTCCTGCACCTCGAGCAGCCCGATGTCGGCCAGCGCCTTGACGAAGAAGCGCGCGTACATCAGATGCAGGATCGCGTGCTCGACGCCGCCGATGTACTGGTCGACGGGCATCCAGCCGTTGAGCACCGACTTGTCCCACGCCGCGTCGTCATTGCGGGCGTCGCAATAGCGCAAGAAGTACCAGCTGGAGTCGACGAACGTGTCCATCGTGTCGGTCTCCCGCCGGGCGGGCCCCCCGCAGCGCGGGCAGCTGGTGTTGACCCAGTCCTCGGCGGCCGCCAGCGGCGAGCGACCGCGCGGCTTGTAGTCCTCGATCTCCGGCAGCTTGACGGGCAACTGGTCCTCGGGGACGGGGACCAGACCGCATTCAGAGCAATAGACGACCGGAATCGGGCAGCCCCAATATCGCTGGCGGGAGACCAGCCAGTCGCGCAGGCGGAAGTTGACCGAGGCGTGTCCCATCCCCGCCCGGTCCAGCCAATCGACGATCGCCTGCGTGCCCTCGACGGTGTTCATGCCGGTGAAATCGCCGGAATTGATCAGCTGCTCGCGCTCCGAGTGCGCCACGAACGCGGCGCCCTCGGCGTTCCCGGCATCCCCGGCGTCCCCGGCTTCCCCGGCGTCCCCGGCGTCCCCGGCGTCCGATACGACGGCCGGCGCCACGACCGGGCGGATTGGCAGCTCGAACGCGACCGCAAAGTCGTAGTCGCGCTGATCGTGGGCTGGGACGCCCATCACCGCGCCGGTGCCGTACTCCATCAACACGTAGTCGGCGACGAACATCGGGATCTGCTCGCCGTTGACGGGGTTGGTCACGGTCCGGCCCAAGCGCGCGCCGGTCTTGGGCTTATCGGCGTCGCCGCGCAGCTCGACCGGCTCCGACAGGGCACGGTTGACGTAGTCGCGAACCGGTTGCTCGTGCTCGGTGCCCGCGGCCAGCCGGACCACGTCGGGATGCTCAGGGGCCATCACGAAGAATGTCGCCCCGAACAGCGTGTCCGGGCGTGTGGTGAACACCGAGTAGTCGATGCCGAGCTCCTCGCAGCGGAATGTGACCTCAGCTCCCTCGCTGCGACCGATCCAGTTGCGCTGCATCGCCTTGACGTGCTCAGGCCACTGGATCGCGTCGAGGTCATTCAGCAGCCGGTCCGCATATTCGGTGATCCGGAAGAACCACTGCTCCAGCTGGCGTGCCTCCACCCGGGCCCCGCAGCGCTCGCAGTGACCGTCGATCACCTGCTCATTGGCCAGCACGGTCGCGTCGTTGGGACACCACTTGACGGCGGCCTCCTTACGGTAGGCGAGCCCGCGCTCGAACAGCTGCAGGAAGATCCACTGCGTCCAGCGGTAGTAACTCGGCTCGTGGGTGCCCAGCTCCCGTGACCAGTCGATCGATATCCCCCAGCGGTGAAACCAATGGCGGTAGGAGGCGATCGAACGGTCGGTCGCCACGCGGGGATGCACCCCGGTCTTGATCGCGTTGTTCTCCGCGGGCAGCCCGAACGCGTCGTAGCCCATCGGATGCAGGACGCGGTGACCGGTGCGGCGATGAAAGTGCGCGATCGCATCTCCCAGGGCGTAGTTCTTGAGGTGCCCGATGTGCGGCTCGCCGCTGGGGTAGGGCAACATCTCCAGCACATAGGACTTCTCCAACCCCTGTCCGGCGGGGCCATCCGGCCCGTTGGACACCTCCCACGTGCGCTCACGGGCCCACAGCTCCTGCCATTTGGGCTCGATCTGCCTCGGTTCGTAGCGGCGTTCGGACATCGCCGCACTGAGGTTACTTAGGCTCGCCCTGGCATCGCTAACCGGCGGCAAGCGACGCAATTCTTGCGGCCTGTTTGACGGCCGCGCTCTACCATCCGCGCCGTGGCCGAGAACTCATCCCCAGGCAGATCACGCGCAGGTGCCACCGCGCGGCAGGTCGCGACGATCATCCAGGCCGCCGAGGACGCGGCGCGGGCGATCCACAATGAGGCCGAGGAACAGGTCAACCGGCGGATCGCCGAGGGCGAGCGCGCGGCGCAGTATCGGGTGCAGGCCGCCGACGACGAGGCGGCCGAGATCCTCAAGACGGCACAGGCCGAGGGGGCGCGGCTGCGGCGAGACAGCCAGGCCGAGTTCGAGCAGGCCAAGACCACCGCCACCAGCGAGGCCCTGACGATCCTCGCCAGCGCCCAGGAGCAGGCCGACGCGGTTGTCAAGCAGGCCGCCGAGGCGGCGCAGGCCAGTCGCCACGAGTCCGAAAAGCGTTCCCGGGAGCTGGTGCTCGACGCCCACGCCGCCGCCGACGGCGTCCGCGCCGAGGGTCTGGAGCTGGTGGCCAACCTGCGTCAGATGGGGGACTCGCTGCGCTCCAACGCCGAGCGCCTGCTGCGAGACGTGCAGCTGATCCACACCCGCATGGTCGCCACGCTCGATGATGCCGCCGGCGCCTCGGCACCGCGTCGGGGCTCGTCCAGCCGGGACGGCGGTCGATCGTCCAGATCCTTGTCGACCTCTTCGCTTACCGCCCCGCGGAGCAGCGCCCGCGCCTCGCGCAGCGTCGAGGACGAGCTGGACGTGCCCGAGTTCATCCCGCCAGCCTAGACTAGGTGCCTCCGGAGGATTTGGGTCTGCCAAATCCTCCAATCAAATTCGGCCACGCGAATTGTACAGGCCTGCCGGATTTCACACGCTCGGCCGAATTTCACATGTACTAATCTTGGCGGGCCAGACCTCGACGGGGCTATAGCTCAGCTGGGAGAGCGCTGCCATGGCATGGCAGAGGTCGTCGGTTCGAGCCCGACTAGCTCCATTACGAATCCTCCTTGCACGATCGACGTCGCCTGCCGAGGATCCGTCATGTCGTAGTGTGCGTGAACGAGATGGACCTGGTTGATTGGCACGCCGAGTGCTTTGACGAGGTGTGCCGGCCGCGATGACCGCCGCCGCGGCTCCGAGCTTCGATCTGCAGTCACACTCCGACCGTTCCGACGGCGCGCTCACGCCCGCGCAGGTGGTCACGGCGGCGCACGCCGCGGGCGTGGAACTGCTGGCGCTCAGCGACCACGACACGGTGGGTGGGGTCCAGGAGGCGCTGGACTGCGCCGCCACGATCGGCATCCGGCTGCTGACCGCGGTGGAGATCTCGGCGGTACAGGGATCGCACGAGGATCTGCACGTGCTCGGCTACGGCATCGACCATCACAACGCCGAGCTGCTGGAGACGCTGGTGCGCTTCCGCGCCGATCGTGAGGCGCGCTCGCAGAAGATGGCCCTGGCGTTCCGCGAGCTGGGCTTTGAGCTCGACGATGGGCTGCTCGCCGAGCGCGCACGCAGCGGTCGCTCGATCGGCCGTCCGCATCTGGCGCGGGCGGTGTCCGAGGACCCGCGCAACGGACCGCGCCTGGCGCGGGAGGGCCTGCAGGATCCGACCGCGGTCCTCCAGGCCTATCTGCTGCCCGGCAAGCCGGCCTTCCGGGGGCGCACGATCCCGACCGTGGAGCAGGCGATCGCCGCGATCCATACCGCCGGCGGCCAGGCCGTCTGGGCACATCCGTTCTGGGACCTCGCCGATCCCGCCGAGGTACTGTCCACGATCGAGCGCTTCAGGGCGCTGGGACTCGACGGCGTCGAGGCGTTCTACATCACCCACGATCGCGAGCAGACGCTGCTGGTGGCCGACGCCTGCGAGCGGCTTGGGCTGCTGACCACCGGCTCCTCGGATTTCCACGGGCCTGAGCACCGGCTGTTCTCACGGTTCCGGGCGTTCTCGCTCTACGGCCGTAAGCCCCGCCTGGGCCCGCTGGCGTCGTCCTAGGACAGGGCGGCGGTCAGGCCGGCTGCTGCTTGGCCGCCTCCAGCGCCGCGGGCGGATCCAGCGCGCTGTCACCGCGCACCAGCTCCAGCGCGCGGTCGGCGAGCTCGGCCGCCTGCGCACCGCCAACCGAATCGTCGCCCAGCGCCAGGGCCAGCAGCACCTGGCGCATCAGCTCGGGATCCTGGAGGTCAGGCGGCGCCCCGGCCGGGGCCAGGCCCCGCACCCCTGCCAGCAACCGCGACGCGGTCGCACCCCCGCCCAGCGAGAGCCGCCCCGCATGACGGTCGGGGATCGTGGCTACGACCGCACCCGTGGCCGGGTTGACGACGTTGATCTTGCTGCGCAGCCCCGAGCGCTCCAGCGCCAGACGGTAGCCCGACAGTCGCAGGTAGCCAAGCTGGGCGGCGAGCTGGATGAACGCCGCAACCTCGGTCTCCTCCCGCACGCGCGCATGGTGAAGCGACAGCTGAGTGCCCGCGTCGGGCAGGGACGGGTCCGGATCGGGGGCCACGAGCAGGAATGCTTGGGACCCGAGCCGTCCCGCCCCGACGCCCGCCAGGTCGGCCAGCAGCTGGTAGCCGCCGAGTCCCAGCGCGCCGACGATGCCGGGCGGGACGGGGTGCTCGGCCAGATATCCCGGTGGATGACTCATCGGTGGGCAGAGCTTCAGTTGTCCAGCAGCCCGCCGACGATGCTGCCGAGCCTGCCGCTACCGCCCTGCTGCGAGTTGCCCCCGGCGCCCTCTTGGACCGGCGGATGGAAGTACGCGCTCTGGAGCCCGACGCGGCCGGGGCCGGTGAAGCGGTTAAAGACCAGATTGCCACCGCCGCCGCCCAGAAACCCCGTCTTGAACCCGTAGACCTCCTGCGACATCTGCACGGAGTGGTCGCGGTAGACCCAGCCACCCGGCTCGATGTCGATCGTCTCGCCGGGATCGAGCTGCTTCTCGAACACGTTCCCGTAGCCGTGGACCCACACGACTCCCTCATGGTCGGCGGCGAAGAACTCGTCGATGAAGAAGCCGCCGCCGTACATCATGTTCGCGAAGCCCTTGATCCGGCTGTAGTCGTACTGGACGTTGCCGGTGGCGGCCAGGAACTGGTGCTCGCGGACGACCAAGCCCTGGCCCGCCGGGAGGTGCAGCGCCGCGACGTGGCCCGGCGAGTCGCGACTGAACGCGATCTCCCCAGCCGACTGCGCTTCCAGCAGCAGCAACGGCATCCCGCCGAACACCCGCCGCTTGAGCCCCTTCTTGAGCGGATGCAGCCCGATCTGCATGTTCGGGTACTTCCACAGCAGCACGTGATGCTCGAAGTAGACCGGGACCTGCCCGTCGAGCGCCATGTGCAGCACCGGCACAAGCTCGCCCTCAAGGCGGTAGTTCAAACCGGGCGCCGTGCCCTGGGTGATCTGGGTGGGCAGGATCTGGGGCGCGGTGGGCACGATGTCTCCGTTCTTCACAGTTTTGGAGGCCAGCCAACGTCCGCCGCCCCCGGTCTGGAGCCGTCACCGTATCGCGCTCGTCGGCGGGGTGCTAGTGCCGTGGACAGATGGTCCGGGCCACCCTCTGAGCGATTGGGTGCCCGTCACCTGGGCGATGTGACGATAATCGGCCTGAGATGCCCCCGATCTACGTCACCGGTCACCGCAATCCGGACACCGACTCGATCGCATCGGCGATCGGCTATGCCGAGCTCAGGCGTCGCCTGGACCCCAACAATGACTACGTCCCGGTGCGACTCGGGGACATCAACTCTCAGACCCGATGGGTGCTGGAGCGCAGTGGCGCGCCCGAGCCCGAGCTACTGCCGCATGTGATGCTGCGGGCCTGCGACGTGATGCAGACGAGCTTTCCCGTCACGGGCCAGGACGAGCCGATCCGTGAAGCCGGCCTGGCGATGGCCGCGGCCGATCTGGAGCTCGTGCCGATCGTCGACGAGGACGGCGCCCTGACCGGCGTCCTGACCGAGCGGGCGCTGGCCCGGCGATACATCCGCGAATCACGGCGCACGTCGACGTTGCAGGAGGCGCCAACCTACGTCCACGCGGTGGTCGCCGTGCTCGAGGGCGAGCTCGTTGCCGGCGAGGACCGGCAGCTGTCGGGGCGCGTCTGGGTGCATTCGATGGACGTCACCACTCCCAGCGGCATCTCCGAGGGCGACGTCGCGGTGATCGGCAATCGATCCGACGCCCAGCGACTGGCGATCGAGCTGGGCGCCGCCCTGATCGTGACCTCCAACTCGTCGGTTCCATCCGACGAGGTGCTGGCGCTGGCGCGCAAGCAGGGAACCACGATCGTCGTCTCACCCCTTGACACCTATGTGTCGGGCCGGATGATCACGCTGGCCGCCCCCTGCCAGGCGTTTATGGAGAAGGACCCGCTGACCGTCGCCCCCGACTACCTGGTCGCCGACGTCTCAGAGCAGGTCAAGGATAGTCATTACGGCGCCGCGGTCGTGGTGGATGCCCAGCGCCATCCGGTGGGCCTGGTCACCCGCTCGGATCTGGTGGGCCCGTCCAGACGCCGGGTGGTGCTGGTCGATCACGCCGAGCAGGCGCAGAGCGTGCCGGGGATCGAGCATGCCGAGATCGTCGAGATCCTGGATCACCACCACATCGGTTCGATCGAGACGCGCGTGCCGGTGACTGCCACCTTCGACCCGGTCGGCTCGACCGCCACGCTGGTGGTCGAACGCTTCCGCCAGAACGGGATGGAGCCGAGTCGGTCCACCGCCATCGCGCTGCTCGGTGCGGTGCTCTCGGACACCGTGATCCTGAACTCGCCGACCACGACCTCCCGTGACCACTCGGTGGTTGAGTATCTGGAGCGGGTGCTGGCCCTCGACGCCAGCGCGCTGGGACGTGAGATGTTCGAGGCGACCGCTGACGTCTCGCAGGTCAGCGCCGAGGAGATCGTCACCCGTGATGCCAAGCGCTATCAGGTCACGGGCGACCAGGAGATCTGCATCGCCCAGATCGAGGTCGTTGGCAAGGCGCTGCTGGAGCGAAAGGATGAGCTGTTGTCGGCGATGCACCACGAGCGCGACGCCAAGGAGCTCCAGCTCTACGCGCTGATGGTCACCGACGTGCTGAGCAAGGGCACCGACATGCTCGTGGCGGGTGACACGGCGGCCGTGGCGCGCAGCTTCGGCACGACGGCGAAGGACAGCCTGATCGAGCTGCCCGGCGTGATGAGCCGCAAGAAGGAAGTGGCGCCGAAGCTGATGTCGGGCTTCTAGCCCTAGCCGGCGACCGAGGCGGCGCCGACCGCCCGGGCGGGGGCCTCGCCCCAGAGCTGCTCCAGCCGGTAGTACTCCCGGGTCTCCGGCGTGAACACGTGCACCACGACGTCGAGGTAGTCCATCAGGATCCAGTGGGCCTGGGTCAGGCCCTCTGCGCGCCGCGGCAGCAGTCCGAACCGGGACTTCATGCCCGCGTGGATTCCGGCGTGGATCGCCTTGACCTGGCGATCGGTGCGGCCGGTGCAGATAACGAAGTAGTCGGTATAGCCGAGCAGCTCGCGGACATCGAGCTGCACGATCTCCAGTGCCTTTCGGTCTTCGGCCAGTTCGATGATCGTGGACGCGAGCTGTTCGGGCGTCATGTGGTGGTGAAACCTCCGTAGAGTCCGTTGGCCTGGATGTAGCCGGCGACCTGATCCGGCACCAGATAGCGGACCGGCTGCGATTCGCGCACGCGGCGGCGCACCATCGTCGAGGACACGCCGATCCGCGGCATCCAGAAGAACCGGGCCCGGTCGCCGCCCCGCAGCTGCTCGAGTGCCGTCTCCACGGACTCGCGCGCCGTGCCCCGCCGCTTGGCGATCGCCAAGCCGGCCAGCTCAAGCACACGCTCGGGCTCACGCCATCGGGGCAACCCGGCCGCGACGTCGCCGCCGAGGATCAGGGTCAGGTCGTCTTGGGGCGATTGCGAGCTCAGCATCTGAAGAGTATCGACCGTGTAAGACGGGCCGTCACGCCGCAGCTCCAGATCCGAGACGTCGAAGCGCTCGTCCCCGTCCACGGCCAGCCGGCACAGCTCGAAGCGGTGCTCGGCGCCCGGGTCGTCCTCGGTCGGCTTGTGCGGCGGTACGGACGCGGGCATCAGCAGCACCCGGTCAAGGCCCAGCTGGACGTAGGCCTCCTGCGCACAGACCAGGTGACCGAGATGTGGCGGGTTGAAGGTCCCACCCAGGATCCCGATGCGCACTTAGGGCCGGATCTGGCCGGTACCCTCGATCAGGTACTTGAACGTGCAGAGCTCGCGCAGGCCGATCGGCCCCCGGACGTGCAGCTTCTGCGTCGAGTTGCCGATCTCGGCCCCCATCCCGAACTCACCGCCGTCGGTGAACCGGGTGGAGGCGTTGACGTACACGCACGCGGCGTCGACTCCGAGTCCGAAGCCGTGCGCCGAGACCGTATCGCGGGTCACGATCGCCTCTGAATGCCCGCTGCCGTGCGCGTTGATGTGCGCGATCGCATCCTGCGCGCTGTCGACCACGCCGACGCCCATCTCCAGCGCCAGGTACTCGGTGTCCCAGTCGGCATCGGTGGCGACGCCCACCGCGATGCCGGGAGCCGCCGCACGGGCGCGCTCGTCGCCGTGCAGCGTGACGCCGGCGTCGCTGAGCGCGCTCAGCGCGACCGGCAGGAAGTCCTCGGCGACGTCCGCGTGGACGAGCAGCTTCTCGGCCGCGTTGCAGACGCCGGGCCGTTGCAGCTTGGCGTTGAGCACGATCGCCAGCGCCGATTCCAGGTCAGCGCTGGCGTCGACGAAGATGTGGCAGTTGCCAGAGGCCGCGTAGATCACCGGAACCGTGGCGACGCCCTTCAGCGCCGCCTTGAGCCCCTCGCCGCCGCGCGGGATGATCAGGTCCACGACACCGGACTGGGTCGCGAGCTCGGCCAGCTCCTCGCGTCCGCCGCCGGCGATCAGCGCCATCGCGCCCTCCGGCAGGCCGGCCTGCGCGGCGGCCTGCGAAGCGACGCCCGCCAGCACGGCGTTGGAGTGCTCGGCCGAGCTCGAGCCCCGCAGCAGGACCGCGTTGCCCGATTTCAGGCACAGCGCGGTGGAGTCGATCGTGACGTTGGGCCGGGCCTCGTAGACCACCGCGATCACCCCCAGCGGCACGCGCACCTTGCGCAGCGCCAGTCCATTGGGCAGCGTGCAGCCGTCGATCACTTCGCCGACCGGATCGGGCAGCCCGGCGATCCGTCTCACACCCGTCGCCATATCCGCCACCCGCTGCTCGCTGAGGGCGAGGCGATCCAGCAGCGCCGCGGAGAGCCCGGTCTGCTCGCCCCGTTCCAGATCGCGGGCGTTGGCGTCGAGGATCTCCGGCGTGCGCGCCTCCAGTGCGGCCGCAATCGCGTCAAGCGCGGAATTCTTGACCTCGGCGCCGAGCGTGGCCATTGACCGCGAGGCGCGCCTGGCCGCCAGGCAGGTGTCGGCTATCGATACTGTGGTGCTCGCCATCGGCACACAGGTTACGCCAGCACGAAATAGTCGCGGTGAACCGCCTCGTCGCTGGCGCGGGGCAGCAGCGCGCGGACCTCGGCGGACTTTAGGCCGCAGACCCGGCGCAGCTCGGCAGACGAGTAGTTGCAGATCCCCTTGCCGACCAGCTGATCGGCGTGTGACACCTCGACGGCGTCACCGGCATCAAACTCGCCGCCGACCTCGACCACCCCGACCGGGAGCAGGCTCGTTCCTCCCTCACGCAGCGCCCGGGCGGCGCCGGCGTCCACCAGCACATGGCCGCGGACCGGCTTGGCGTACTTCAGCCACAGCTTGAAGCTCGAGTAACGGCCTGCTTGCGCGGCGAACCTTGTGCCGACCGGTTGCGCCGAAGCGGCGGCGAGAACCGTGCCGGCGTCCAGCCCACCGGCGATCACCGTCGATATCCCGGCGGCGGTCGCCATCTCGGCGGCGACCACCTTGGATCGCATGCCACCCGATCCCAGCGGAGAGGTCGAATGTCCGATGTCGAGACCGTCGAGCTCCTCGAACCTGCCCACCTCCGCCACCAGCTGCGCGTCGGGATGGGCGCGCGGATCTGCGGTGAACACGCCGGCGGCGTCGGTCAGCAGCAGCAGCAGGTCCGCCCCCAGGAGGATCGCCACCTGCGCCGCCAGAAAGTCGTTGTTGCCGAACGAGATCTCGTCGGTGGTCGTGGTGTCGTTCTCGTTGATCACCGGCACGACGCGCCACTCGAGCAGCTTGCGCAGCGTCTGGCGGGCATTGAGGTAGTGGGTGCGCGCGCTCATGTCGAAGAACGTCAGCAGCACCTGTGCGGTCGGCACGCCGCGGGCGCGCAGCAGCTCGTCGTACACCTGGTAGAGCTTCCCCTGCCCGACCGCGCTGGCGGCCTGTAGCTCGTCGATCGCCCGCGGGCGCATGGCCAGCGACATCACCCCCATCCCCCGCGCGATCGCGCCGCTGGTCACCACGACCACCGCCCGCCCGTCGTGGTGAAGTTCGCTCAGCTCGTCACAGATCCGGCCGAGCACGTCGGCGCGCACGTTCCCGCGCTCGTCGGCGACCAGGCTCGATCCGAGTTTCACCACCACGCAGCTCATCTGCGTTCAGAGGGTAGGCGTTCCAAATCGGGCCCGGAGGCCGGCGCGGCCGCCGCCGGCAAGCTGCCGTGCGGCGGCGGCGGCGCCACGCCGGGTTTTGGGGCTACAGCTTGTAGCCGCTGTGCTTGCTACCCGCCTGGCACCATGGGTTGGCCGGAACGCCCGCGCACGGCTTGGGCATCGTCGGCAGGTTCTTGGGCAACGGGTGCATCACGATCTTGGTCACCCGCGGGTAGTGATCGGTCGGCTGGCACAACGAGAGGTCGAGCTGCGAGTCGCAGTACACCTCGCCGAGGAAGGGCAGATTGTCGTTCGCCGGCACCACGCTGCCGTCGCACTTCGGATTGGTCTGCTGGAGGTTGGCGGGCGAGCTCGTCGGCGCGCCTCCACCCTGCTCGGTGTTGCCGCTGTAGCAGTCGGTCGCGTGCCCGGCCTCGAGGTTGAGCTGGCCGAAGTCGCCGTTGGTGGGGTTGCCGAATGAGCCGTTGTGGCTGAACACGTTGTTGACCAGGGCATCGCCCCACTCGTCGTACAGGCAGCCCCCGGCGCCGAGCAGCGGGAAGTTCAACGTGCCTCCCTTGCACGGCGGACCCTGATCCGGGAACGCCACGAAGATCACGCCCCAGGCGTCGTTGTTGACGAACCGGTTGTCCATGATCGTGTCGTTGCGCCCCCCGGAGACCGACATCCCGGTGCCCACGGGTCCGGCGCTGGCGATGCCCGCCGCCGGAACGTTGGGGTTGTTGTTGTCGTGCACGTAGTTGTGCATGAACACCCAGCAGGAGTGCGTGTGGGTGATCGGGCTAACGGCGTTGCCAGGGCAGGCCCCGTTCTGGGGCGATGGCTCGTCGCCGTTCTGGCTGTTGGTGTCAAACCCGTCTTTGTTGTTGTCGAACTGCGAGTTCTCGATCAGGAGCTTGCCGCCCGAGTTGGAGCCCGAGTAGCCGAGCGCGTTGAACTCACCCCACGCGTGGTTCATGGTCTGGTCGCAGATCTGCGAGCAGGCGCCGATGTAGTAGCCGGAATCGTTGAAGTTGCTGGCGTAGGTCTGATCCCAGGTCCCGCCGCTCCAGTTGCTGGAGAAGATCCCGTACGTGGCCGCGGTCTTCTCGCCGCCGTAGTAGGTGCTGGTGGCAGTCAGATACGAGCCGTAGAAGCCGTGTCCGCCGACCTTGCCGCTGTTGGCGCCGCCGTTCCACCAGATTCCGTTACCGGCATCGCCGGAGCCGCCGAGGAAGTTGCAGGCGGTCAGGTTCTGCACCCAGACGTTGGCCGCCTTCCAGACCATGATCCCGTTGAGACCCTTGGCCCCCTTTGAGCTCTTGGGGCCGAAGTTCTGTGCGGACTCCTGGCTGCTGCAGCGCGCCGAGCCCGGCTTGGTCCCGTCCACGATCACCGTGTTGCGGTTCATGCCACGCAGATACACGTCCCGCGTGGTCATCAGCACGCCGGCCGGAAAATCGGAGCCACCCTTGGGAGCGCGACTGGAGCTGGTCTTGTAGTCGCCGGGTCCGACCAGGATCCAATCGCCGGGCTTGGCCGCGTTGACGGCCGCCTGAATCGAGCTGAACTGGCCGCGAATGCCGTGGTAGGAACCGACCCTGAGGACCTTCGCGCCTGCGGCGCCACTCAGCGACAGCACGACACCGAGTGTGAGCACTGCAATACGGCGACGCATGGATCTCCTCTTAGACAGACGGGTTGGCCGGCCGGGACCGGGCGATCCTACACATTTCCTAAACATCCGGATCGAGATCGAACGCGACCCCGGCGATCTCGACGTCGTTCCCCGCCTGGAATCCCTCGGCCTCCAGCGCGCGGAGCACGCCGATCCCGCGCAGCCGGCGCTCCAGGTGCGCGAGCGCGTCCTCGTTGTCAAGGTCATAGCGAGCGACGAGCCGCTCGATCCCGGCCCCGGTGACGCTGAAGCTGCCGTCACCGGTGCGCGCAACGCTGAACGCCCGCCCAGCGGCAGGACGAAACACCCGATGCTCGGCGAGTTCACCGACCGCCCCGACGGGCATCGCGTCTGCGTCCGCCGCCGCCACCGCGGGCGGGACCCGGCGGATCAGCTCGGTGGCGAGCAGATCCAGGCCGGCACGCGTGACCGACGAGGTCAGGATCACCGGCACCCCCTCCCCCAGCCGTGCCTGCCATTGCGAGCGCGCGCGTTCGCCATGCTCGGCATCGACCAGGTCGGCCTTGGAGAGCGCCAGCACCCGAGGCAGGGCCGCCAAGCGCGGATCGTGCTCGGCCAGTTCGTGCTCGACGGTTTCGTGGTTGGCGAGCGGATCAGACCCGTCGAGCGGATTGAGATCGAGTACGTGGACGAGCAACTGCGTGCGCTCCACGTGGGCCAGGAACTCGTGTCCGAGCCCGGCACCGGCGCCGGCGCCCTCGATCAGCCCGGGGATGTCGGCGATCACCAGCTGACGGGTTTCGGTCTGGAGCGTCCCGAGCACCGGCGAAAGGGTCGTAAACGGATAGTCGGCCACCTTGGGATGCGCGCGCGTCAGGCGGGCCAGCAGCGAGGACTTGCCGGCATTCGGAAGGCCGACCAAGCCCACGTCGGCCAGCAGCTTCAAGGCCAGGTCCACCCAAGTCTCCTCGCCCGCCAGGCCGCGCTGGGCAAATCGCGGCGTCTGGTGGGTGGGCCCGGCAAAGCGCTTGTTGCCCCGGCCGCCGCTTCCCCCGGATGCGATCACCGCACGCTGGCCCACGCGCACCAGATCGTGGCGCGTGCCGTCGAGCTCGACCACGGCCTGCGTACCGGGTGGCACGAGCAGCTCAAGCGTCTCCCCATCGGCGCCATGGCGCAGCGAACCCTGCCCGTGACCGCCCCGGCCGGCCTTGAAATGCGAGCGCCGCCGGAAGCTCTCCAGATCTCGCAGCGAGTCGTCGCAGATGAGCACCACGTCGCCGCCATTCCCCCCGTCGCCGCCGTCGGGACCGCCCTTGGGAACATGGGCTTCGCGGCGGAAGCTGAGGCATCCGTCGCCGCCCGCACCTGCCTGAACGTGGATCCGCGCGCGATCGTGCATCCTCTCAATATGGCCGATCCCGTCTTTTTGATCACCGGAGCCTCGAGCGGTATCGGCGCCGAGACCGCGCACGCCGCCTCCCGAGCGGGCTACCGGCTCGTCCTGGCGGCCCGTTCAATTGACCGTTTGCAGACGCTCGCGGCCGACCTCGGCGGGGAGCAACGGGCGCTGGTGGTGGGCTGCGACGTCACCGAGTGGGATCAGCAGGAGCAGCTCGTGGCCAGGGCGCTGGAGCACTTTGGCCAGCTTGATGTGGCGTTCGCCAACGCCGGGTTCGGTGCCAGGCGGGGATTCCTGAACGAGTCGCCCGAGCACTGGCGCTCGATGGTGCTGACCAACGTCTACGGCGCGGCGCTGACGATCCGTGCGACGATCACCGCGCTCAAACAGTCCCGCGGGCATCTGCTGCTGACCGGCTCGGTGGCGGGCCGCCGCGCGCTGCCCGGATCGCTGTACTCGGCCACCAAGTGGGCCGTCACCGCGATGGGCGAGTCCGCACGCCAGGAGCTCAACGACACGGGCGTAAGGGTGACGGTGATCGAGCCGGGAATGGTCGACACGCCGTTCTTCGAGAACCCGGTGACCGGCGCACTGCAGCCGCAGGACGTCGCGCGAGCGGTGATGTTCGCGGTATCACAGCCCGCCCACGTGGACGTCAACGAGATCCTGATCAGGCCCACGGCCCAGAGCGGCTGAGGTGGGTGCGCTCGGCGTTTGCTAGGCCCGGTCAGCGCGCGGGCGTCGCGAGTCGTGGGGCCGGGGCTCGAGGGCGCGCTACGTGACGTTGGCACCGGCCAGCGCGGCGCTGAGGTCGGCGATGACAAGCGCCGGCTGCGTCGTGATCTGCCGCCACGTGTACCGCAGTACGCGGAAGCCAGCCGCGCGCAGCCTCAGCTCCCGGGCCCGATCGCGCTCGAGCTGCGCGCGGGTGCCGTGGGCCGCGTACCCGTCGAGCTCCACGATCAGGTGCTGCGCACGCCAGAGCATGTCGACCATCAAACCGTCGATCGTGGAGTTGCACTCGGGCAGCGGTAGGGCCGCGGACTCGCACAGCGCTAGAAACCGCTCCTCGAGCACGCCGCGGGTGAGCGCGAGCATCGGTTGATAGCGCTCGAGGGCCTGACGCAGCCTGGCGCTGCCGGGAAGACCTCTACCGATTACCGCCCGCACCGCTTCGACGTCGAGCACACGGCGGTACTCGGCTTCGGCTACGACCCGACGCAGACGGTCCTGGGAGGCGGTGGTGGCGTAGTCACGCAACGCCAGCGCGAGCGGCACTGCTGGGAGCCCACGATGCCAGACGCGTCCGTGCCAGCGGCGGCCTTGGACGTGCAGGCCGGCCAGCGAAGCACGCCGGCGCGGCGTGCTGACCATTATCGGGCGCGGTGGTGACTCGATCAGACCCCGCCACTAAAGGGCGGTGGCGTTGCTCAGCGCGGCCCCTGGCCCCGCGTACAGCAGCGCCGCAGACAAGTCCCCCCCGAGTGTCGGTGCACAGTGCCCGACCGCGTAGACGCCAGGGAGGACCCGGAGCAGATAGCCCTCTCGCACCGCTCGCCCGATGCGCGCGTTTCCGATACCTAGATGCTCCAGCTGCGGTCGGCTCACTCGTCCAAATTGACGGGCCGCAAGCCGGCTCACGTGAACTTTGGCGTTCTCCGACCACCCCTCGGTCGCAGATCTCCAAAGTTCGGGCATACGCGCCACGTTGACGGGCAAGGTGTAAAGGAACCAGACCGATTTGCGTCAAATCGGTGACGACGCTGCATCAAAATCCTGCAGTCCTGGCCGTGCGAGGTCAGGCGACGCGCGTTCACGATCAACGACAGCCGTTTTCTCTACGGCGACTTCCTCAACGCCCTGATCGCCTTCGTGTCGGTCGCCGCGGCGGTGTACTTCTTCGTCGTCACGCCGGTCAATACGCTGATGGCGCGCCGCGCCCGGGAAGATCCGGACACCAAAGAATGCCCGGAGTGCACGAGCGCGATCCCGCTCAAGGCCCGCCGCTGCCCGCTGTGCACGGTGCAGCTGGCGGACACCGTTTAGGCAAACGTCCGCCAGAGCTTTGGCGCGGAGCGTCGGCCCGCGGGCGCGCTGAGCCGACTGTCAGCGATAGCGCTATTCGCCCGCGGCTGAGGGCTGCGGCTCGCCCGCGGGCTGCGGGATCACGGAGATCATGCGTCCACGCCGCCCAGCCGTGAACTCCACCTTGCCGGCCGCGCGGGCGAAGATCGTGTGGTCTCTGCCGATTCCGACGCCGTCGCCGGGATGGAACCGAGTGCCGCGCTGGCGCACGATGATCTCGCCACCGGTCACCGTCTGGCCAGCGAACACCTTGACGCCGAGGCGCTTGGCGTTGGAATCACGGCCGTTACGGCTTGAACCAAGACCCTTCTTATGAGCCATCTGCCGCCTCCGCTGCTTGATCTGCGGCCACCGGCTCGGCGGCCACCGGCTTTGGGGCCGAAGTCGCGGGCGCCTGGCGCTCGGCCGAGCCGGCCGCGCTGCCCCGTCCGCCGACCTTCAGCGAGGTCACCTCGATGCGGGTCAGCTCCTGACGGTGGCCGTTGCGGCGCTTGTAGCCACGCTTGGGCTTGAACTTGACGATCCTGAGCTTCGGGCCCCGCTCGTGAGCGAGCACCCGAGCCTCGACGGTCACCGATTCCAGGTCGGCGCCGTCCACCACCTCCGAGCCGTCAACGTACAGCAGCGGCCGCAGTGAGACGGTGGCCCCGTCGTCCACGGGCAGGCGTTCGACGAGCAGAGACTGACCCTGCTCAACGCGGTACTGCTTTCCACCTGTTTTGACGATTGCGTACATGACTACTCCGAAGGGGTGATTGCCGGGGCCGACCCGGCCTTGGCGCCCGAACGGCGCCGCCCGCCTCTGCGGCCACGACGCCGAGAGTTCGATTCTACGTCATCGCCGTCGTCATCGGACCCCGCCTGATCGCTGGGACCCTTGACGTCAACCAGCGAGGCCACGGCCGCCGTGCGACCCACCTCCTCGATCCGCACCATGTGCTTCTCGCCCACGTAGCGGGTGCCGCCGCGGATCGAGATTATGTAGCCATCGATCTTGGCCACTGCGTCGCCGGGGCTGTACATGTGCGGCTCGATGATCTCGACGTGGACCTCCTCGCCCTCTCGGAACGGCAGCGCGCGCTCCAGCACCTGCTCTCGATCTCCTTCCAGCAGCACGTTGAAGTGCTCCAAGGGCAGACCCTCCGAACCCTCGAAGTGAAACCACTTGCCGGTCTCCTCTTCGATCGCGTGCAGCACGCGTGCGTCGTTGCCGGTGAACTCCGCGCTGACGCGCGGATTCATCTGGACCAGCAGCGCTTCCGCCGAGGTCTCCTTGGCCAGGTCGCGCATCTGGCGCTCGAACTCGATCGCGATCGTCTCCTCGGACTTGATCACGCCTTCGCCGTCGCAGGTGGGGCACGGCCGGGTCATGATCTCCCGGACGCCGTCGGTGACGTTTTGGCGGGTCATCTCGACCAGCCCCAACGGGGAGATCTCCACCACGAAGGTCTTGGTCCGGTCCTCGTCGAGCGACTTGCGCAGCGTCTTGAGCACGGCTTCGCGGTTGCGGGCCCGCGCCATATCGATGAAGTCGATCACGATGATCCCGCCGATATCCCGCAGGCGCAGCTGGCGCACCACCTCCTCGGCGGCCTCGAGATTGGTCTTGGTGATCGTGTCCTCGAGCCTGGCCCCCTTGCCGCGGCCGATGAACGAGCCCGAGTTGACGTCGATCACCGTCAGCGCCTCGGCGTAGTCGATCATCAGATACCCGCCGCTGGGCAGGTCGACGCGTCGCGACAGCGTGGAGGCGAGCACGTCCTCGACGCCGAAGGCCTCGAACAGCGGCTCGGGCTCCTCCCACAGGTCGACGTGCTCGACGAGCTCGGGTGCGGTCCGGGAGAAGAACGACAGCAGCCGGTGATGTTGCTTGCGGTCGTCGACGATCGCCCGCTCGAAGTCGGCGGAGAAGATGTCGCGCACGACTCGAACCGAGAGGTCGGCCTCCTGGAATACGAGCGCGGGCGCCGGCGTCTCGGCGACGCGCTTCTGCAGCACCTCGCCGAGCTTGAACAGGTACACCAGCTCGCGCTCCAGATCGGCGCGCTTGGCGCCCTGCGCCGCGGTGCGGATGATCGCCCCGGCGCCTTTGAGCTCGAGCTTGGCGGCCTCCTTGCGCAGGCGCTCGCGCTCCTTCTCATCTAGCCGGCGCGAGACCCCCACGCCCTCGCCGTAGGGGGCATAGACCATGTAGCGCCCGGCGATGGTGAGATCCATCGACAGTCGCGCGCCCTTGGTCTTGAGCGGATCCTTGACGACCTGCACCACGATCTCCTGGCCGGGCTTGAGCATGTCGGTGATGTTGCGTCCGTCCCGGCTTCCGCCCCGGCCGCGCCGTGGCGCCTCCACGCCGGGCAGCACGATCTCGTCGACGTGCAGGAAGCCGTTCTTCTCCAGCCCGATGTCGACGAATGCCGCCTCGAGCCCGGCTAGGACGTTGTCGACCTGTCCCTTGTAGATGTTGCCCACGATCGAGCGCGCTCCGCGACGCTCCAGGTACAGCTCGGCCACGTGGTAGCCGTCTGCGGGGCTCAACCCCTTGCGCCGCCGCCGTAGCGGCGCCGAACCCGCCTTACGCGGAGTCGGGGTTCCGGTTGCTTCCAGCAGCGCAACCCGGGTCTCCCCACGATCCACGCTGACCAGCACTTGCTTCTTCAATTGTCATTCAGTCCTTTGGTGAAAGTTTCGGCCGCGCGCGCAACGCAAAGCAGCGGCAGCCTATGAAAGTAGCGCCCGGCTCTTGGAAGCCGAAGTCATCCGTGCCTGGACGTAGATCGACTGCAGGAGCCCGATGGCGAGGAATGTGACGATCACCGACGATCCGCCGTAGCTGAGCAAGGGCAGCGGGACACCGGTGATGGGCATGATCCCGATCGTCATGCCCACGTTCACGAAGACCTGGAACATGAGCATCGCCAGGATGCCCCCGGCGATCAGCGTTCCGAACAGGTTCTTGGACATCGTGAGGATTCGCAGCGTGCGCCAGATCAGCAGCGCGTACAGCGAGAGCACGACCGCGGCACCGACGAAGCCGTAGGTCTCCCCCACGGCCGCGAATACGAAGTCGGTGTCGTTGGCCGGCAGGAAGCTGAGCTTCGTCTGGGTCGCGTTCGCGCCGCGCCCGGTCTTCTGCCCAGAGCCGATCGCGATCAACGACTCATGGATGTTGTAAGTCTGGTTCTGCGGATCGCTTGACGGGTTCAAGAAGCCGGTCAGACGCTGGACCTGGTAGGGCTTGAGCAGGTGCACGCCGAGCGCCGGGGCGCCGGCCAGGACGATCGCGATCGAGGCGATGAACATCGTGACCAGCGCCGTCAGCTGCTTCCATGAGGTGCCGGCAAAGAACAGCAGGCTGAAGCCGACAGCCACGTAGACCATCCCGGTGCCGAGGTCGGGCTGTGGGATGACCAGCAATGCCGCGATCAGCGCCAGCAGCATGATCCGCGCGGTCGTACGCCATTCGTGCAGCCGGCGGGAGCGGTCGACGGCGAATCCCGACAGCGCCACGATGATCAACAGCTTGCCGAACTCCGAGGACTGGAAATTCAGGAAGGGCAGCGGGATCCACCGCCGGGCACCCTGAATCGGCGGCATCCCGTAGACCACCAGGTTCAGGCCGATCATGACCGCGAACAGCCCCCACTTGTACTCCCGCAGCCGCGAGTAGTCGATCCGGCTCAGCGCCAGCGCCAGCGCCAGCCCGATGCCGGCGAAGATCGCCTGACGCTCGACGTAGTAGAGCGGGTGGCCGGGTACTTTCTGGCTGGTGGCGCCCTTGAGCGTCACGAGCGAGCAGGCGATCAGGCCCACGGCGCCGAGCAGCAGCAGCGGATCGAACATCGGCAGCAGGCGCGGGCGCGGGATCGCGGCCTCGTCGGAGACCTGGATCGGAGTCGCGCTCATAAGGTCGCCGAGCTCCCGGACTTATAGCTGCCCGGCTTGCCGAAGAACCACTGCGACAGGATCTGCCTGGCCACCGGGGCGGCCGCCACGTCGCCAAAGCCGCCCCGCTCGACGTGGACCACAACCACGATCGGCTTAGTGGTGGCGGTGGCGGGCACGAAGCAGGCATACCAGGCGTAGTCCTGTTCGACCCCGTTTGAGACGTACTGCGCGGTGCCGGTCTTGCCGTACACCTGCTCAGGGAAGTTGCCGAACACGTCGTCCGAGGTTCCGCCCGGCTGCGAGGCGGCGTCTCGCAGGCCCGTGCGGATCGTTTCCAGGTACAGCGGGTTGATGTTGATGTGCCGTGGCGCGGCTGGATTGATGTTCTGCAGCACGGTGCCGTCGGCATTCTGCACGTCGAGACCAAGGTGCGGGCGCACGATCGTGCCGCCGTTGGCCAGCGCTGCGTACACGACCGCCAGCTGCAGCGGCGTGACCTGGACGTCGCCCTGGCCGACGGCGAGGTTGACGTTGTCGCCGATCGTCCACAGGTTCCCGTCGGCGATCCCGCACCCACCCGCCGACGCCGGATGCTTCGGGTGGCCTTTGAACTGTCCCGTGGCCTGCTCGCACTCGAGCTCGAGCTTGTCGCGGTTGGCGCGCCAGCGCGGCGTCGGAAGCGTGCCCGACAGCTCACCGCCGAGGTCGATCCCGGTCGGCTGGCCGATCCCGAACGCGCGGGCCCACTGGTCCAGCGGGCCGCCGTCGGGGTGGGTGGTGGGGTCGGCGTTGGTCTTGGCGCCGAGGTTGTAGAAGAAATCGTCGGATGAGACGCGCAGCGCGTTGACGATGTCAAGCGTGCCGTCGACCGCGTGACCGGCGTTGTGCAGGCAGTCGGTGGTGTTTGCAAAGCAGAACGACCCGGTGTCGTCGTATTCGTCTCCGATGCTCCAGACACCACTCTCGAGCGCGGCCGTCCCCGTGATCGGCTTGAACGCCGAGCCGGTTGGCCCCGCGCTCTGAGTCGCGCGGTTGAGCAGCGGATCGCCGCTATTCGCGTTGGTCAGCTTTTTGTAGGTGGCCTCCGACAGCGACTTAGTGAACAGGGTGGGGTCAAAGGTCGGGTTGGACCCCATCGCGTAGACCTCGCCGTTGATCGGGTCCATCGCGACGAAGGCTCCGCCGGTCGCGCCCGGGTTGCTGGCGATCGACGTTGCCAGCGCCTGCTCGCCGACGCGCTGGAGGTTGGCATCCAGCGACAGCGCCAGGTTATGGCCGGTAATCGGAGGCGTCTCGGACAGGACGCCGGTCGGCTCTCCGAACGCGTTGACCTCCACGTGCTCGACGCCGTCGGTTCCGCGCAGGAAGTTGTCGTAGTAGCCCTCCAGGCCAGACTGTCCGATGATCGCGTTCTGCGACACGCCCCGGTAGGCCCGCTGCTTGACCTCGGTCGAGTTGATCGGCCCGACGGTCCCCAGCAGCTGCGCCGCGAGCGTGTGCATCGGGTAGCTGGGGAGATACACCTGCGCTACCGAGACCGACGGGAACTGCTCCTGGCGCTCGGCCAGGTAGTACTGGATGTCCTTAGAGACATCGGTCTTGACCGTCACGTTGGCGTAGGGCAGCAGCGCCAGCTGCTGCTGGACATCGCACGGGATCGTGGCCAGATGCAGATGGATCGTGACCCGATGCGGATGCACCCCCCCCTTCACCGTCTCGACCTTGCAATCGATGCGCTTGTTCGACATCCCAAGGACCTTGCCTAGCCGGCGGTAGAGCGCACGCTGCGCCTCGGGAGAGTTGGGCAGGTCAGGCGGCGATATCTGGACCGCCAGCGCCTTTGTGCTGTCCACCAGGATCTGGCCGGTGCGGTCCAGGATCTCGCCGCGGGGGGCGGCGATGGCGATGTCCCGCACGCGGTTGACCTTCGCCTCGTTGAGGTATTGGTCGCCGGACAGGACCTGCAGGAACCACAGGCGGAAGAAGACGATCGCGAACATCGCCAGCGCCAGGCTGCCGACGACCGCCACACGCAGCGCGAGCTCCGGCGTCAGCGGGGGGCGGCGATCTTCGGGAAGCTGGATCATCGTCAGGAGCGGGGGATCTGCCCGAGTCGCTGCGAAGGACTGTGCAGCGGGCTCAGACCACCGGTCGTGTAGGCGCGCCGGCGCCGGCGCCGCGGGTCATCGGGCAGCGCCGGGGTGACGATCCGGCGCACGAGCGCGTAAACCGGCAGCGCTAGCAGCGTGTTGACCAGCACCGTGATGAAGATCTGCTGCAACAGCAGCAAGCTGACGGGCGCGTCGACGCCCAGCAGGAACTGGATCAGGGTCATCCCCACGCCGGCGACCGCCGTGGCGGCCGCTCCCGCGGCGAGTGGGACGAGCCCGTGGGCCGGATCACGCAGCTCGCGCAGCCGGCCGGCCCAGTAGCCGATCGCGATGTAGAGCAGCGACGTCACCCCGAGCGTCTGCACCAGGATCGTGTCGACGAGCAGCCCGGTGCCAAAGCCCATGATCGCGCCGGGCATCGATCCGGCCAGCAGACCGACCGACATCACCACCAGCGGCGAGAGGTCGGCGCTGACACCGAAGATCGAGATCTGCGAGACGGCGGCCTGCTGGACCAGGACGGTCAAGAACCCGAGCACCACCAGCCGGATCGCGAGACGCAGCGAAGCCTTCACGGAAGCTGGGCCCGCTGGCTGCCTGGGTGAGGCCGGGTGAGGATCTGGACGAACGACAGATGCCTCAGATTCCCCCCGGGCGACACCTGGACCTGGCCGCTGTTGAGCAGCTCGTTCTGACTGGCGCTGGAGACGTGTCCGATCGGAATCCCCGGCGGGTACAGCGAGTCGACCGCTGGATTTGACGGATCCGCAAAACCGGCGGTCACGACCTGCTGACCGGCCGCGATCGGGGCATGGTTGGGCAGGTCCTGCAGCAGCATCTGATTGGGGTTGCCGACGGCCGGAACCAGTACGCCGGTGTCGCCGCCCCCGCGCAAATCGAGCACCTGCGCCGCGACCGCGTAGGAGTGGTCGGTGATCAGCGTGACGACCGAGACGTTGGCGTCCAGCGTCGTCACCTTGCCCACCAGCGCGCCGTATCCGATCACCGGATCGTTGAGTTCGACGCCGTCGACCGAGCCCTTGTCAACCTGGATCGTCTGATACCAGAGCGTGGGATCGCGACCGATCACGGACGCGGCGACGGGGTGATAGCTGTTCACGCCGATGCTGTTGTCGAGCCCCACCTCCTGGCTGAGCTCCTGATTCTGGATCTGTTCCAGGCGCAGGGCGTCATTCTTGGCTTGCAGCGTGTCCACCTCCTTCTGCAGCCGGTCCACCCGCGACTTGGCGCGCAGCGTGTCCGAGACCCATCCGGCCACGTCGCGGACCGGCGAGAGCACCTTGCTGGCGCCTTCCTGGACGGGGGACAGGACCTCGACAATCCCCCGCTGCACCGAATGCAGCGGACTGGTGGGCGACTCGCCGAAATAGGCGGTCAGCAGAATCAGGGAAACGCCGACGAGCAGCGCAAGCACTGCGCGCCGTCGCCGAACCTGTTTGTCATGCACGAGCTGCGTTTCTCCAAAGTTGCGCTCCGAACGCGTCGGACACCGGATTTCAACCTAGTACCGCCGACGCCGGCTGCGTGAATTCTTGCTTGAACGGTGGATCGCCTCGAACTCCTCCAAGGACCTTCCCGATCCGACGGCGACGCACGTGAGCGGGGACTCCGCCAGGTGAGCGGGCATCTGCGTCTCGTGACGCAGGCGCTCCTCTATTCCCTGTAGCAACGAGCCCCCTCCGGCCAGCATGATGCCACGATCCATGATGTCCGATGCCAGCTCCGGTGGCGTCCGGTCCAGCGTCTCCTTGACCGCGTCAATGATCTGGGAGACCGGCTCCTCCAGCGCTCCGCGGATCTCCTCGCTGGTCAGGATCACGGTCTTGGGCAGCCCAGACACCATATCGCGGCCTCGGATTTCGGCCTGCACCTCTTCGGGCATCTCGTACGCCGACCCGATCTCCAGCTTGACCTCTTCGGCGGTCTGCTGCCCGATCAGCAGCTTGTACTCCCGCTTGACGTAGCTGATGATCGCCTCGTCGAGCTCGTCGCCGCCGACGCGAATCGACTGCGACACGACGATCCCGCCGAGCGAGATCACCGCGACCTCGCTGGTCCCGCCCCCGATGTCGACGACCATCGAGCCGGTCGGTTCGCCCACCGGCAGCCCGGCGCCGATGGCCGCGGCCATCGGTTCCTCAATCAGGTAGGCCTGACGGGCGCCGGCCGACAGGCAGGCCTCCTCGACGGCGCGCTTCTCGACCCCGGTCACGCCACTGGGCACGCAGACCACAACCCGCGGGTGAGCCCAGCGATTCTGGTGCACCTTCTGGATGAAATGCCGCAGCATCTGCTCGGTCACCTCAAAGTCGGCGATCACGCCGTCCTTCAGCGGACGAATCGCGGAGATCGTCCCCGGAGTGCGTCCGAGCATCCGCTTGGCCTCGATCCCAACCGCATGCACCTCGCCGGTGCGTGAATCGACCGCCACGACGCTCGGCTCGGACAGCACGATTCCCCGCCCGCGCACATATACGAGCGTATTTGCGGTGCCGAGATCGACCGCCATGTCGCGGCCGCCGAAACCGGTCAGGTACGTGAAAAAGCCCATGCAGTATCCAGGTAGCTCGAAGCGGTGAACGGGACTGCGAATGACCGGGAGGCCGCGCGGGGGTGCTAGCTCCGTCCGAGGCTGAGTGTATCGAACACCTGGCGACCGGCCGCATACCGGTCGACTAGCCCGAAACGCAAAACCGCTGGAAATTGCCTAAACGCCAGTTAAGTTGCAGCGCATGGGACCGCGTGCGGGGGTCGGGAGCTCATCCGAGACGACATTCGATGCGCGCTCGCCGCTGATTCAGGTTCCGGTTAGCAGCCCGGGCATCAGCTCCAACAGGGTCGTCACGGGCAGCCCGACCACGTTTGAGTAGTCGCCCTCGATCCCGGCCACCAGCGCTGCGCCGCGTCCCTGGATCGCATAGCCGCCGGCCCGTTCGCACCACTCCTTGGTCTCCAGGTACCAGTCGATCAGGCGGTCGTCGAGCGCCCGGAAGTCCACCAGCGTGGTGGCGGCTGCCGTTTTCGTCCCGCCCGGCGTCACCAGGCAGACACCACTGATCACGGCGTGCCTTCGCCCGCTGAGCGCCACCAGCATCTCTCGGGCGTCTGCTGCATCGGCCGGCTTGCCGTGGATCCGCGGCCCCACGCTCACCACCGTGTCCACCCCCAGCACGACCGAATCGCCCGCGTCGCGCGCCACCGCCGTCGCCTTGCGGTAAGCGTTCTCCACGGCGACCTCGTGCGCCGGGCCTGACTCCAGCTCCTCCACGTCGCGCACACGCACCTCGAACGCGATCCCGAGCTGCTCCAGGATTGCGCGTCGCTGTGGCGATCGCGACGCCAGGATCAGGTGATCACCCGGCAGCGCGTGCTACTGCAGATTTGGGAAGAACAGCGCAACTTCCCGGGCGGAGGACTCAGGCGAGTCGGACCCGTGGACCATGTTCTGACCCACGGCGACCGCGTAATCGCCGCGGATCGAGCCGGTGGCGGCCTCCAGCGGGTTGGTGGCGCCGATCACCTGACGGGCGGCCACGATCGCCTGCTCGCCCTCCAGCACCATCGCCACCAGCGGCCCGGAGGTGATGAAGTCGACCAGCTCACCGAAGAATGGCTTGCCCTCATGCTCGGCGTAATGGCGCCGGGCCAGGTCACGGGTGATCGTCATCAGCTGTAGGGCAGCCAGCGACAGCCCCTTGCGCTCGAAGCGGGAGATGATCTCCCCGGTCAGGTTGCGAGCGAAGGCATCGGGCTTGACGAGGATGAGCGTGCGCTCCATGGGCGGCGGTGGGGTGGGTGGGTGAGACGGGGTCTGGGGCTGGGTCAGGTGGTGGTGGAAGACTGCTCGGCGGCCGGCTGCTCGAGCTCGGCGCCGCCCTCCCGCCGACGCCGCGACCGACGCGGAACGGGTGCGGCGGCTCCGATCTCGGCCTCACAGAATGGGCAGACCTTCCAGGTCGGGTCAAGCGGGCGGCCACAGGTCTGGCACGGATCCTTGAGCTTGCGCATGCAGTTGGGGCACCGCAGGAAGTCCTTCTCGACCTCGTAGTCGCAATGCGGGCAGAGGTGGTAGCCGAGTTCGGCCAAGCGCGCCTCGGCGGCCTGCATCTCGAGCTCACGCTCGCGCACGTCGTCCAGATACTCAGGCGGGCGGACGATCATGTAAACGATCGTGCCCACGAACGGAAACAGCGAGGCGGCGGTCGCGCATCCGACCAGCAACGGGTCGGCGATTCGCCGGCGGGCGTCGGCCCAGGTCCAGTAGACCAGGGCGAGCCAGATCACCACCAGGAACAGGAGCACCAGCTCTACGGCCAGTTTGAGCGCGCTGTTGGTGATTCCAAAGAGGGCTGCAGACGGCATTTAAAGAGGCGAGTGTAGTGGGAGCAGGAGTCGAAGGGCGCAGGATGCAGGGCGCGGCGCCTATACAAATACGCCGTCGACCCTGGGGATCCTTGCTTGCCGCGGTTGAAGTTCGGCTAGAGGAACACCCGCCCGAACAGGTAACCGATCCCGAAGAAAACCAGGATCACCACCGCGACGATCAGGGCCACGAGCCCGATCATCGTCAGAAAGCCGGGCTGATCGTCGGGATCGTTCACAGGATCGAGGCGCGCCGGTGGCCGGCCGGGGCCAGCAGGTCAGCGACGAGGTAGATCGAGCCGGTCGCCAGCACAACTCCGTTGGGGCCCGCGAGCTCGCGCCCGCGGGCCAGCGCCGCGCGCGGCTCGCGCACAAGAACCGACGGCGGCCCGTCAAGCTGTCGGGCCAGTGATTGGAGCGTCGGCGGCGGCAATGCCCGCGGATTCTGACTGCTCGTCAGGACGAGAGCATCGCAGGCCGGCAGCAGCGCCGCGAGCATTCCCGCGGCGTCCTTGTCGTCAAGGATCGATATGACCGCCACCACCCGGTCGTGGCCGCGGGCGATCTCCGGTAGCGACTCGGCCAGCGCCCTGCAGCCATCCGGGTTGTGGGCGCCGTCGAGCAGGGTAAGCGGATCCTCGTCGACGGGCTGCAGGCGCCCTGGAACGCGGATCTCGGCGGCCGCGATCGTGACCGCGCCCGGGTCCAGCTCGCCCAGATACGCCTGCGCCGCGGCCTGCGCCAGCGCGAAGTTGCGCCGCTGAAACCCGCCCTGGGCCCCGACCTCGACGCCGGGGTCGGCGCCGGCCCGGATCGTCTTGGTCCCGCGCTGCGTGGCGATCTCGTCGGCGACCTGGAGGGCCTCCGGCGGTAGGCCGGCGCCCAGGACGAGCGTGGCGCCCTCCTGCACAACCGCCAGCTTCTCACGCGCGATGTCGGCGATCGTCGGCCCCAGCCAGCGCGTGTGCTCCAGGCCGACGCTCGTGAGCACCTGGACCTGTGACGGAATCACGCTGGTGGCGTCATAGCGGCCTCCGAGACCGGCCTCGATCACCGCCACCTCCACCTCGCGCCGCGCGAGCTCGGAATACGCGGCCGCAGTCAGCGCTTCGAACTGAGTCACGCGGTCATCGCCGTCCAGCGAGTGGTCGACCAGCTCTGCGGCGCGCGCCGCGCGCGCCACGGCGGCGGCGAACTCGTCCGGTTCCACGTCGGTGTCAGCGATCCGGATCCGCTCGACGAATGACACGAGATGAGGCGAGAGATAGGCCCCGGTGCGCAGACTGTGGCGTGAGAGGATCGCGGCGATCATCCGCGCGGTCGAGGACTTGCCGTTGGTGCCGACCACGTGGATCGAGCCAAAGCTTCGCTCTGGGTGCCCCAGCGCGGTCATCAGCCGGCGCATCCGGTCAAGACCGAACCGCATCCCGAACAGCTCCAGCGAGAGCAGGTAGCGCTCGGCCTCCTGTGGGGTCATTCAGACCTCCGGCGCAATCGCCGCCAGGCGATTGCCCCCAGCGAATCGCCCCCTGGGCGATTCGCCGTTCACCCTGCCTCCAGCTCGGCCTTCAGGCGCGCCAGCTTCTCACGTTCACCCGCCACGACCTCCGGCGGGGCCTTGGCGACGAAGCCTTGGTTGGCGAGCTTGCGTTCGGCGCGCTCGATCTCGGCGGCCAGCTTCTCCCGCCGGGCGTCGAGCTTGCGCACCGCCTCGCCGAGGTCCACGTGCTCACTGGCCAGGATCTCCACGACACCACCCGGGATCGGCACAGACGCAATTGGGGGATTTGGCTCTGCCAAATCCCCCAAACGCGTCGAGGCAGTTGGTGCCACGCGGGCCAGGCGGGCGAGGTGCTCGGCGGTCTGCTCGTAGCCGTCGGCCCGGAGGCGCACGGGGACGATCGCCCGAGCCTTGACGCCGGCCGAATCGCGCCACGCCCGCAGCGCCTGGATCGCCTCGGTCAGGTCTCCAATCGCCGCCTCGGCGCCCTCGTCGATGGCTCGGGGTGGATCGCTCTGGACCCGCGCCGCCAGCAACCCCTCCACGCCCGGCACGTGGGCATAGATCTCCTCGGTGACGAACGGGATGATCGGGTGGGCCAGCGCCAGCGTCTCGGTCAGCACGTGCAAGAGCGTCGCGGCGAGCTCCGGCTCGCCGGCGCGCAGCCGCGGCTTGACCAGCTCCAGATACCAGTCGCACAGCTCGCCGTAGACGAAGTCATAGAGCGCCAGCGCGGCGTGTGAGAAGTCATAGCCGTCGATCCGCGCATGGATCTCAACTGTGGCGCGTCCCAACCGCGAGAGGATCCACCGGTCCTCGACGGTGGTCGCCTTGATGTCGGCGAGCTCGCGGGGAGCCTGCTCCCCCGGGGGACTCGCCGCCAATGGAATCGACGCAGGCGAATCCACAGAATCCCCAATCGCCGCCGTCGATTCCACCGGATCCCCCAATGGAATGGACGAAATCGATCCCACACCGAGCAGGATCAGCCGCGACGCGTTCCAGAGCTTGTTGGTCAGCTGCTGGCCCTGGGCGACCTTGTCCTCGCTGAAGCGGACGTCCTGACCGGAGGACATCGCCAGCAACCCCCAGCGCACGGCGTCAGCCCCGTAGGCCGGAAACTCGCCGGGTGGGTGGGATCCATCTCCAAACACAGGTGGGCGGAGCCCACCATTAATCAAATCCAGTGGGTCGATCCCGGTACCGAGCGACTTGGACATGCGACGGCCGTCGGGCGCCTGGATGATCGTGGTGATGTGGACGTCGGAGAACGGGACCTCGCCCGTGAACTGAAGCCCCATCATCATCATCCGCGCCACCCACAGGAAGATGATGTCGCGGCCGGTGACCAGCACATCGGTCGGGTAGAACGCCCGCAGCTGCGGCGTCTGCTCCGGCCAGCCGAGCGTGGCGAACGGCCACAGGGCGCTGGAGAACCAGGTGTCCAGCACGTCGGGATCGCGCTCCCATCCCTCCCCGTCGGGGGCCGTCACGCCGACGTAGGTCTCCTCGCCGCGGTACCACACGGGAATCTGGTGGCCCCACCACAGCTGGCGCGAGATGCACCACGGGCGGATGTTCTCCATCCAGTCGAGGTACACCCGGGCCCAGCGCTGAGGGTGAAAGCTCACCCGCCCGCTGGTGATCGCCTCGATCGCCGGAGCGGCCAGCTCGTCCATGCGCATGAACCACTGCAACGAGATCAGCGGCTCGATCCGCTCTCCGGAGCGGTGCGAGTACGGGACCGTGTGCTCGTAGGCCTCGGTGCGCGCGATCAGACCCTCCTCGCGCAGCTCGGCTACGACGGCGCGCTGGGCGTCGAGCACCGACAGGCCGACGAAGCGCTCGGGCGCCTCGTCGGTGATCCGGCCGTCCTCGCCGATCACCGACGGCTGCCCGAGGCCATGCCGGCGCCCGATCTCAAAGTCGTTGGGGTCATGGGCAGGCGTGATCTTGAGCGCGCCGGTCCCGAACTCGGGCTTGACGTACTCGTCGGCGATGATCTTCAGCTTGCGCCCCACCAGCGGCAGGATCGCCTTCTCGCCGACCAGACGCCGGTAGCGCTCGTCGTCGGGATGGACCGCGATCGCCGTGTCGGCGAGCATCGTCTCGGGTCGCACCGTGGCCACGGTGACCGCCCCGCCGCCGGAGGCGAGCGGGTAGTCGATGTAGTAGAGCGTGTCGGTGACTACACGGTCCTCGACCTCCAGGTCGGAGATCGCCGAACCGCTGCCCGGATCCCAGTTGACCATGTAGCGGTCTCGGTAGATGAAGCCACGCTTGTAGAGCGAGACGAACACCTCCAGCACGGCCTGAGCGTAGGCGTCGTCGAGCGTGAAGCGCTCCTCGTCGTAGTCGCAGGAGGCCCCCAGCCGCTTGAGCTGCTCGATGATCGCTCCGCCGTACTGCTCGCGCCAGCGCCAGACGCGCGCCACAAACTCCTGGCGGCCCAGCTGCTCGCGACTGGTCCCCTCCGCCACCAGCGCGCGCTCGACCTGCGTCTGGGTGGCGATCCCCGCGTGGTCGGTGCCCAGGATCCACTTCGTCCTCTGGCCCCGCATCCTGTGCAGGCGCGCCAGGCAATCCTGGACGGAGTTGTTGAGCGCATGCCCCATGTGCAACACCCCGGTGACATTGGGGGGCGGGATTGCGACGGAGTAGTTGTCCTGCGGATCGCCCTCGGGCGCCGGGTGAAACAGACCGGAATCAAGCCAACGGCCGACGATCCGCGGCTCGACCTCGGTCGGGTCATAGCGGGTGTTTGACTCCAGGTCCGACATCGAGCCCGGCAGTGTAGGTGCCTCCCGTCGACGCCGCCGACGGCTCGGCCCTAGGCCGCGGCTTCGTCGGCGTCGGGCGTAGCGACGGTGACGAGTGTCGGCGAGACGCCCTTGTCGATCGTCTCCCGCGTTACCACGCACTTGCGCACGTCGCGCCGGGAGGGGAGCTCGAACTGGACCTCGAGCAGGACCTCTTCGATGATCGACCGCAGGCCGCGGGCGCCCGTTTCACGCTCGAGCGCCTTATCGGCGATCGAGGACAGCGCCTCGTCGGCGAACACGAGCTCGATCCCGTCGAACTGGAAGAAGCGATGAAACTGCTTGACCAGGGCGTTGCGGGGCTCGGTGAGGATCTGCATCAACTCGTCGCGCGAGAGCTGGTGGATTGCCGACATCACGGGCAGGCGGCCGATGAACTCGGGAATCAGGCCGTACTGGATCAGGTCCTCGGGCAAGCAGTGCTCGAATATCTCGCCGGTGTCGCGCTGCTCCTTGGACTGGATCGCGGCGCCGAAGCCGACGCCCTGATGGCCGATCCGGCGCTCGATCACGCGGTCGAGGTTGGCGAACGCCCCGCCGCAGATGAACAACACGTTGGTGGTGTCGATAGAGAGGAACTCCTGGTGGGGATGCTTGCGGCCACCCTGCGGTGGAACCGACGCCGTCGTGCCCTCCAGGATCTTCAGCAACGCCTGCTGCACTCCCTCGCCGGACACGTCGCGGGTGATCGACGGGTTGTCGGCCTTACGCGCGATCTTGTCGACCTCGTCGATGTAGATGATCCCCGTCTCGGCCTTCTTGACGTCGTAGTCGGCCGCCTGGATCAGCTTCAGCAGGATGTTCTCGACGTCCTCGCCGACGTAGCCGGCCTCGGTCAGCGCCGTGGCGTCGGCGATCGCGAACGGGACATTGAGGATCTTGGCCAGGGTTTGGGCCAGCAGCGTCTTGCCGCAGCCCGTCGGGCCGAGCAGCAGGATGTTGGACTTCTGCAGCTCGATGTCGTTCTCATCGGATTGCATCATCTGAACGCGCTTGTAGTGGTTGTAGACCGCCACCGACAGCGACCGCTTGGCCTGTTCCTGGCCGACCACGTACTCGTTCAGGACGCCGTAGATCTCCCGCGGCTTGGGGAGGCTCTCGATGTCGAAGCTGGGGGGAGCGGTGAGCTCCTCGTCGATGATCTCGTTGCAGAGATCGATGCACTCATCGCAGATGTAAACGCCGGGCCCGGCGATCAGCTTCTTGACCTGCCGCTGGGACTTACCGCAGAAGCTGCAGAGAAGCTGTTCGTTGGAGTCGGTTGGACGTGCCATGAATCCCCTCCCGGAGTTCGACTCGATCGCCGATCTCGAGCTCTAAGACTAGAGCGTCTAGTGCTCCGAGATCACGCGATCGATGATTCCGTACTCCTTGGCCTCCTCAGAGCTCATGAAGTAGTCACGCTCGGTGTCGCGGCGTACTTTGTCGAGCTCCTGCCCGGTGTGCTTGGCGATGATCTCGTCCAAGCGGCGCCGCACGTCGATGATTTCTCTGGCGTGAATCTCGATATCGGTCGCCTGCCCCTGAAAGCTTGAGGAAACCTGGTGAATCAGGATCTTGGCGTTGGGCAGCGCCATGCGCTTGCCGGCCGCGCCGCCCGCCAGCAGCAATGCGCCCATCGACATCGCGATGCCCACGCAGATCGTCGAAACGTCGGGCTTGATGAACTGCATCGTGTCGTAGATCGCCAGACCGGCGTAGACCGAGCCGCCCGGTGTGTTGACGTAGATGGAGATGTCCTTATCGGGGTCCTCGGACTCCAGGTGCAGCAGCTGCGCGACGATCAGGTTTGCGATCTGATCGTCGACCGGGGTGCCAAGGAAGATGATCCGCTCATTGAGCAGGCGGCTGTAGATGTCGAATGCGCGCTCCCCCCGGGAAGTCTGCTCGACGACCATCGGTACCAGTGGGCTCATGGTCCTCGCTTCTTTCGCGTCCTGCTCCGGATTCCTGCCGACTCTAGCAATCCCCCTGTTGGGGCCAGTGAGGACCAGCGGTGGCCTGCCGCACAGCGCCGCATGTCAGCTTCCCGGCGTCCAGATCTGGCCCGGGCCGCTCTCCTGCTCATCCTTACCGGGTGTCCAGATCTTCTCTCGCGCCTGGGCCTGTTCGACGCTGATCGGCTTCGCCTCGCGCACGAGCAACTCGACGGCCTGGCGGTTGGCGACATCCTCGCGTAGGGACTCCAGACGACCGTTCTTGCGCAGCTGCTCCACGAGGTCCGCCGGCTCGGTGCCGTCGCGCTCGGCCGCCGGCCTCAGGGCCTGCGCAACTTCTGCGTCGCTGGGCACGATCTGCTCGGCGGCCACGATCGCGGCGAGCACCGCCTCCTGGCGCAGCGCGTTGGCGGCGTCGGGCTCGGCCTCGTGGGCCAGCGTCTCCTCGTCCTTGCCCGCAATCCGCAGGTAGGCATCCTTGGAGACGCCCTGGCGCGCCAGGGCCGACAGCGTCTGCTCCAACAACTCGTGCGCGCGGGCGTGGACGAGCTTGTCGGGCAGGTCGATCTCTGCCTGGGCCGCAGCCGCTTCAACCACCGCCTGCTCAAATTCGCGCTCGATCGCGCGCGCGTCGGCGTCCGCGATCCGCGTCGAGATGTCCTGACGCAGCTCCTCCAGCGAGTCAAAGCCGCCGGCCTCGGAGGCGAAGTCGTTATCGAGCTCCGGCAACCGTTTCGCCTTCACCTCGCTCACCGAGACGTCGAAGGAGGCCTCCTTGCCGCCGAGGTCGCCGGGATAATCCTCGGGGAAGGTGAGCGAGATCGTCCGCTCGTCGCCGGCTTTGGCGCCCAGCAGCTGCTCCTCAAAGCCGGGCACCAGGCGGCCTGAGCCCAGCTCGATCAGCTGATCGCGGCCTTCTCCCCCGGCAAATGGCTCGTCACCGAGCTTGCCCAGGTAGTCGATCACCACATGGTCGCCCTCCGCTGCATCGCGCTGCACCGTCTCCAGCGTGGCGACGCGGTCGCGCAGTCGCTCCAGCTCCTCGGCGATCTGCGCTTCCTGCACCTGGGGCTCACGCCGCCCGACCTCCAGGCCCTTGTATTCGCCGAGCTTGGCCTGCGGACGCACGCCGATCTCGATCGAGAACGCCAGCGGCTCTCCCTGGCCCGGGAGGTCGCCGACGTCGAGCTCGGGCTCGCCAATCGGGGCGATGCCCGCCCCGTCGATCGCGTCGACGTACCAGTTGCCCAGCGAGCTGCGCAGCGCCTCGTCGAGTACGGCCTCGCGCCCCAGCCTGCGGATCACGACCGGCGGCGGCACCTTGCCCTTGCGAAAGCCTGGGATCCGCATCTGTCGCCCGAGCTCCTTGGCAGCCTGCTGAACGCGGCGCTCGACCTCATCGGCGGCGACCTCGGCCTGTACGCGGACGCGGGACTCGGGCAGCTCGGTGACGCTTGTCTTGACTGAAGACATGGTGCGCAGACGATAGCTTGGCGGGGTGCTCTGGAGAATCGCAGCGCGAATCGTCACCGGGCCGCTGGCCTTTCTGACCGCTGGCGTGATCGATCTGCTCGCCTTTGCCCTCAGTGCTTCCCGGCGTAAATACGCTCGAATGGGATCGTGCTTGCGCCGGTAAGCACCTGCTTCCCGCCGTAAATACGCTCGAATGGGATCGTGCTTGCGCCGGTAAGCACCTGCTTCCCGGCGTAACTACGCTCGAATGGGATCGTGCTTCGGTGGGTGCCACCAAGCTCGCTGCGGGTCACCGGGCGGGTGGTCGCGAGCCCTGAGCCGCCGCGCGGGGCGCGCGATCAGGAGGGCTGAGTCGCGTCGAGGATCAGGTTGCGAACCTCCCGCAGCGCGACCGGCAGCGTGGTCGTGTCGTAGCTGTGTGATGCCCGGATGTCGGCGATCAGGCCCAGGAAGCGCTCGATCGCCGCAGCGGTGTGCTGCCACCACAGGTCGATCGCCTGATCGCCGGCGGCCTCAGGTCCGCCGACTCGGAGCACCTCGTGGGTCAGCGAGCGATGCAGGCTGTAGAGGTCGTCGCGTAGCGCGGCTCGCGCCAGCGCCTGCCAGCGGTCGGCGCGGGGGAGCTCCAGGATCCGGTCACGCAACCAGTCGAGCTCCAGTCGCGAGCCGATCGTGAAGTAGATCGCGGTGACCGCCTGCTGATCCCGACCGCTGGCCGTTGCGTCCTCGACGATGTCGAACACCGACAGCAGCGCCTGCATGCTGGCGACGCGCGCGGCCAGTTCGCGGGGCACTCCAGCGGCTTCGAGCTCGCCGAGTCGCTCGCCGAACGCGGCGCGGTCGGCCCCGCTCAGCACTTCGGGCAAGGCATCGGCGAGCAACTCAACCCCGGACTGGTAGCGCCGGGTCAACCGCGCGATGTCGATCGCGTGCGCGTTGGCCCGCACCAGCCAGCGCGACGCGCGCTCGAGCAGCCGCCGGGCCTCCAGCAGCATCGAGAGCTGGGTGCCGGCTTCGATCTGGTTGTCCAGCGCCTGTACAGCCGACCAGAACGAGCGCATGTCGAACACCTCGCGCGCCACCGCGAACGCCCGCGCCAGCTGCGACACTGGCGCCCCAGTCTCCTCCCCCAGGCGGAAGGCGAACGTGGTCCCAGCACGGTCCACGAGCTGGTTGGCCACGATCGTGGCGATGATCTCGCGACGCAGCCGGTGGCCGCGCATCTGCTTGGCGTAGCGCTCCGAGCCGGATGACTTGGGCGGGGTCTGATCAGGCGAGGCTGGATCCCGAGCGGAGCCCGGGCCCAAGGGTGGCGGGAAGTAGCGCTCCAGATCGTGAGCCAGGTAGGGATCGTCGGGCAGATCGGACTCGAGCAGCTCGACGTAGAGGTGGATCTTGCAATAGGCCATCACGACGGCGAGCTCGGGCGCGACCAGACCCCGGTGCTCTGAACGGCGCGCCGCGATCGTCTTCTCGCTGGGCAGATACTCCAGCTCTCGATTGAGCGCCGCCTCCCGCTCCAGCGCCCGTATAAGCCGCGCGTGCACTTCGACCATCGAGACCGACTGGCGCAACGCCAGGCTCATCGCCTGGGTCTGGGCGTAACTGCCGGCGAGGACCTGAGCGGCGACCGCGTCGGTCATCTCCACCAGCAGGTCGTTGCGCTGCGGTTCGGTCATCTCGCCGGCGGCGACCAGCGCGTCGAGCAGGATCTTTATGTTGACCTCGTGGTCTGAGCAGTTGACCCCGGCGACGTTGTCGATCGCGTCGGTGTTGATCTGACCGCCGCGGCCTTGCGGGCCGCCCCGCAGCGCGTATTCGATCCGTCCGCGCTGGGTGAAGCCCAGGTTGCCCCCCTCGCCCACGACCCGGCAGCGAAGCCGGGGCCCGTCGACGCGCACGGCGTCGTTTGCCTTGTCGCCGGCGTCGACGTGGGCTTCGTCGGCGGCCTTCACGTAGGTCCCGATTCCGCCGTTGAACAGCAGGTCGACGGGCGCGCACAGGAGCTCCCGGATCAGGTCGGTCGGCGCCATCGCGTCGGCGTCGATCCCGAGCGCGCGCTTGACCTCGGCCGAGATCGGGATCGATTTGGCAGCGCGCGAGAACACGCCGCCCCCGTCGGAGATCAGCGACGTGTCGTAGTCGCTCCATGAAGACCGAGCCAGCGCAAACAGCCGGCGGCGCTCGGCGAAGCTGGCCTCAGGATCCGGGTCGGGGTCCAAGAACACGTGGAGGTGGTTGAACGCGGCGAGCAGCCTGATATGAGGCGAGAGCAGCATCCCGTTGCCGAACACGTCGCCGGACATGTCACCGATCCCCACCACGGTGAAGTCCGTCTGCTGGATGTCGATCCCGCCCTCACGGAAATGGCGCTTGACCGATTCCCAGGTCCCTCGGGCGGTGATGCCCATCTGCTTGTGGTCATAGCCGTGTGAGCCACCCGAGGCGAACGCGTCGCCGAGCCAGAAGCCGTAGCGGGCGGAGACCCGGTTGGCGTGATCGGAGAACGTCGCCGTCCCCTTGTCGGCCGCCACCACGAGGTAGGGATCGTCGTCGTCGTAGCGAACCACGCGATCGGGGGCGACCACTTCGCCCCCGACGATGTTGTCGGTCAGATCCAGCAGACCGCAGAGGAAGATCTCATAGCAGCGCAGCGCCTCTTCGGTCTGCGCCTCACGACCGCCCCCGGCGGGCGGGCGCTTGACTACGAACCCGCCCTTGGATCCGACCGGGACGATCAGCGCGTTCTTGACCATCTGCGCCTTCATCAATCCCAGCACCTCGGTCCGGAAGTCCTCACGGCGATCTGACCACCGCAGGCCACCGCGGGCCACCTTGCCGCCGCGCAGATGGATCCCCTCCACGGCCGGCGAGTAGACGAAGATCTCAAACCGGGGGCGGGGCAACGGCAACATCGACAGCTGCTGAGGATCGAGCTTGAACGACAGATAGGGCCGTGACCTCCCGTCGTCACCCACCCGGTAGTAGTTGGTGCGCAGCATTGCGCGGACGACCGACAGGAAGCTGCGCAGGATCCGGTCCTGGTCGAGACTCTGCACTGCGTCGATCAGCTGCTCGGCCTGGCGGTCGATCTGCTCGGCCTCGGCGTGATCACGCTGGTCAGGGTCAAAGCGAGCCCGGAAGAGCCTCACCAGGAGGAGCACGACCTCCGGATGGCCGACCAGCGTTCGCTGCAGGTAGGAGTCCGAGAAGGGGATTCCCGCCTGGCGCACGTAGCGGGCGACCGCGCGGATCAGCGCGATCTGAGGGGCCGTCAGTCCGGCCGCGAGTACGAGACCGTTGAGGCCGTCGTCCTCCAGCTCGCCGCGCCAGACGCCGAGGAACACGTCGGCGAACGCACCCCGCACCTGCTCCAAATCGGCCGCCCCGCAGCGCAGACCGAAGTCGTAGATCCACACCGATTCAGAGTCCGTGGGCAAGACTTCGTAGGGTCGCTCGTCTACCACGCGCACATCCATGTGTTCGAACGTGGGCAGCACATCGGAGAGCGACACTCCGGACGCACTGAGCAGCTTGCAGCGAATCACCTCCGGCCCCGCACCGCCTGGTCGATAGAGCGAGATCAGCGGCGTCTGGGCGCCCGCCAGCTGCCTGATCCGCTCCACGTCCGCCACTGCCGATACCGCATCCCAGTCGGCCCGGTAGGCGGTCGGAAATGCCGACCCGTAGCGGGCGTAGAGGAGCAGCCCCTGTTCCTCCCCGTGCTCGTCGATCAGCGCGGCGCGCAGGTCATCCGTCCAGGCCCTGGTCGCCTCCACGATCCGGCCCTCGATCTCCCCCACGTCATAATCGCCGGGCACACCATCGGGGCAGTGCACGATGTAGTTGACCCGGACGATCACCGATTCGGACAGCTGCAGGCTCCAGTCCACATGGCTGCCACCGAACGCATCGGCGAGGATTCGGCCGGCGCGCTCCCGGTTCTCGGTGTTGAACCGATCACGGGGGATGCACAGCAGGCAGGACATGAACCGGTCGAGCTGATCGCGGCGGACGAACAGCCGCACGCGCTGGCGTTCGCCCAACCCCAACACCCCAATCGATATCTCGAACAGGTCGTCGACCTCGATCTGGAACAGCGAGTCACGGGGGAAGGACTCCAGGATGTCGGTCAGGGCCTTGGCGTGATGGCTGTCGGGCGGGAACCCGGCACGCTCCATCACGGCCGCCACCTTTCCCCGCAGTAGCGGGATCTCCCGCGGGCTCGCCTTGTAGGCGGCCGTCGTGTAGAGGCCGAGGAAGCGGCGTTCCCCGGTGACCTGGCCGTCCTGGTCGAACCGCTTGACACCGATGTAGTCCAGGTAGGCGGGACGATGCACCGTCGAGCGCGAGTTGGCCTTGGTCAGCACCAGCAGGTGCGGGGCGCGCGCGAGCTCCAGCGCTTTGTTACGGAGCTCGGTGTAAGGGCTGGCGGCGCGTTCACGCAGGATGCCCAGGCCGGATCCCGGATACGCCCTCAGGCCGGCATGCTCGGAATCGGAGGTCAGCTCGTACTCGCGATAACCCAGGAAGGTGAAGTTGTCGCCGGACAACCACTGCAGGAATGCCCGGGCCTCCTCCAGCTCGGCGCGTTGGACCGGCGGCGGTCCGACGGCGAGCTCCCGCGCCAGTGCTCGAGCCCGCTCGCGCATCGTCTCCCAGTCCTGCACCGCTGCGCGTACCTGCACCAGCACGCGCTCGATCGCGGCCAGCAGTGCGGCGAGCCTGTCCCGGTCGCGCTCGCGCATCACCTCGGCATGAATCACCGATTCGGTAATCGCGTCCGACCCGAGCGCACCGGGCTCGAGCAGGCCGATCAGCTCCCCGAGGTGGTCGCGTCGCACCCGGATCACCGGATGGATCAGCAGCTCGATGCCGTATCCCTGCCGGCTGAGCTCCATCGTCACCGAGTCGACGATGAACGGCATGTCGTCGCTGACGATCTCGATCACGGTGTGCGGCGAATGCCACCCGTCCCGCCCTGGGTCCGGGTTGTAGACGCGCACCTTGGACTGTCCGGATCCACGACGCCGGGCCGCGGTCCAGTGCGATATGGCGGCACCGTAGAGATCGCCCTCGCTGCGGTCGGCCAGGTCCTCGGCCGGGACCCAGTGGTAGTACTGGCGGACGAACTCGGTGCATGCAGGCACCTGCGGACCCGGTATCGACTCACGCACGCGGGCGCGGAGCACATCGATCAGCTCCGCCTCGAGATTCCCTTCCGTTGCAGTTATCTCGACACCGCCTTCCACATACGCTCGCATGGGGCTGCGGAAGTCAAACCTACTCCGCCGGGCAAGCCGCCGCAGCCCATCTTCAGATCCGGGCGCGATCATGCAACGGTGACGCCGTTCTGGCGATGCGAGAATGGGGCGTGATGACCGAGCCGGACCGATTGACGGCCGCCGCCGACGCCGTGCCCCAACGCGATCCCGGTGTCCTGACCCTGCGCGATTGCTGGTGGTCCTTCATCCGCCGTCCGTCTCCCCCGCTGCTGGCGGCGGCGATCGTGGCGGCGGCCGCGTTGCGCGTCTGGCTGGGACAGTTCGGCTGGCGCGATCTGGTCGTCACAGCCGGCCTGATCGGCGCTACGCCGGTGGTCGAGTGGGCGATCCATGTCTACCTGCTGCACGCACCGCCGCTGCGCTGGCGCGGCCGGCGCCACGAGCTGCTGGCAGCGCGCGAGCATCGCGCCCACCACGAGGCTCCAGCGGTGCTCGACGGGGTGCTGATCCCGGCCTATGCCGTGCTGATCTTCATCGCACAGATCGCCGTGACGATCTGGGTCCTGTCGTTCCCGGCCGCGCTGGTGCTGGGCGGCAGCCGCCTCGCGTACTTGTCGACAGGAGTGCTGATCGGCTATCTGGTCCTCGGATCCTACGAGTGGTGCCACTTCCTGATTCACACGCCCTACCGGCCCCGGGGTCGCTACTACCGCTCGACCTGGCGCGGCCACCGGCTGCACCATTACAAGAACGAGCACTACTGGTTCGGGGTCACCTCGACTGTCGGCGACCGGCTGCTCGGTACCTCGCCTGAGCAGACCGACGTGCCCAAGTCAGGCACGGCGCGAACCCTCGGGCTTAAGGGGCATTAGCCGATGGCGGCCGTGCCGGCGCTGGACCGATGCCGCTGCTGATGCTCGCGACGCCGAGGTCCGAGGGCGCTCAAGCGCCTGGCCGGCGAGCGCCGCGAACTTGATGCGCGATGATTGCCGCGATGGCCGCGCCAACCGCCAACGCCGCCCAGCCGGACGCGATCATCGTCACCGAGGGGCTGACCAAGACCTACGCGGGCGCCGACTTCGCCGCGGTGGACGGACTGGACCTGACGATCGAGGCGGGTGAGATCTTCGGCCTGCTGGGACCCAACGGCGCCGGCAAGACGACCACCGCCGGAATGCTGACCACGAGGGTAATCCCGTCCTCGGGAAGCGCCCGGGTCGGACACGTCGACGTAATCGCCCACCCGGCGCTGGCCAAGCAGCTGATCGGCGTGGTGTCGCAGCAGAACACCCTGGACCGCCAGCTGACGGTGTGGGAGAACCTCTACTTTCACGGTCGGTTGTTCGGGATCCCGGGGCCGGAGTCGCGGCGCATCGCCGACGAGCTGCTGGAGCAGTTCCAGCTTTCACGCTGGGCGAAGGCGTCGGTGTTCGCGCTGTCCGGCGGGATGGCGCAGCGGCTGATGGTCGCGCGGGCGATCTTCCACCGTCCCGCGGTGCTGTTCCTGGACGAGCCCACGGCCGGCCTGGACCCCCAGAGCCGCCTTGCCCTGTGGGAGATCCTCGGCCAGCTCCACGACGACGGCCAGACGATCATGCTGCTCACGCACTACATGGAGGAGGCCGACCGGCTGTGCAGCCGGGTGGCGATCATGGATCGCGGCAAGATCCTGGCGCTCGACACGCCGGCGGACCTCAAGCAGTCGGTCGGCGTCGACACGATCGTCTCGATCAAGGCCGAAGGCGACACCGAGGCGCTCGCCGCCCACCTCGGACGTGAGGTGAAGGGCGTAACCAAGACGCGCCTCACCGACGGCGGCCTGGAGCTGCTCGTCAAGGGCTCGGAGCGAATCGTGCCTCGCGTCGTCGCAGCCGCCGATCACGGCGGCTATGACCTCGTGGACCTGTCGGTCATGGAGCCGACGCTCGAGACGGTGTTCATCAATCTGACCGGTAAGGATCTGCGCGAATGACAGCGACCGAGACCAATGTCGCGCGGCGACAACAGATCCGGGCGCAGCCGACCCGCTCGACACTGGCCGCCAGTCGCCTGGCGCTGAGCGCGCTGATCCTGCGCGATCTGGTCGTGCTGCGCAAGCATGCCGGGGAGTTCGTGGTCAGAACTCTGATCCAGCCGTTCTTGCTGGTGTTCGTGTTCCTTTACGTGTTCCCGATCATCGGGCAGGGGGTCGGCGGCGGGCACGGCCCGGCCTCGGAGTCGAGGTTTGCGACCGTACTCGTGCCCGGAGTCGTGGCGATCTCGATCATGTTCCAGGGCATCCAGGCGGTGGCCCTGCAGATGTCGACCGAGTTCGGCTACACGCGGGAGATCGAAGACCGGGTGCAGGCTCCGTGTCCGATCTGGCTGGTGGCGATCGCCAAGGTCCTCTCCGGTGCGGTCCAGGGCCTGATCGCCGCCGTGATCGTGTTCCCGATCGCCGCCGTTGTGCACGCCAGCGGCGTGACCGCTCACCTGAGCGTCCACTGGGCCGTGGTGCTGACGCTGATCCCGCTGGCCTGCGTCGCCATGACCTCATTGGGGCTGCTGCTGGGGACCACCTTCGAGCCGCGCAACATCGGGCTGATGTTCGGGTTCGTGGTATTGCCGCTGACCTTCCTCGGGGGCACCTACTACCAATGGACGCGGCTGTCCCCGGTCCAGGTCGGCGGCGTGCACTGGTTGCAGATCCTGGTGCTGATCAACCCGCTGATCTATGTGACCGAGGGCATGCGCGCGGGCCTGACGCAGGCGTCGCACATGCACCTGTACATCATCTATCCGGTCCTGATCGGATTCTGCGCGGTATTCCTGAGCCTGGGGCTGCGCAACTTCAGGCGACGCGTCCTGCTGTGAGCCTCGCCCTGAACGTGCTGCTGAAGCCCGGCACTCGGCTCGCGCGCTGAGGGTCTACTGTATGGGCATGGATGATCCGGCGATCCGCGCTCTGCTCTCGCGGCTGGCGCGTCCTCACAAATCCGGCGGACAGGTGATCGAGCGTGCCGCCATCCTCGCCGAGGGCGCCGATTTCCCTGAGGTTCTGGCATGGATCACCGCGCACGACGGCGCACCTGAGACGACGGTTGCCGTCGCCTCCGGCCGCGGCCTGCACGGCCCGCGGATCAGCGATGGCGGCGGAGGCCAGCAGCGGGCGCCGCACCGTTACGTGCTTCCGACAGGCACGCTGACCTGAGCGGACCGACCGCTCCGGGGCCCAGTTCTCGGCGAGCCGCGTGACCTGAAGCTCGTCGGCGCCGGCACGCGCAGCGCGGCCGGTTGAGGCGAGGTCCGGATGCTGGATCATTGTCGGCGTGCCCGGCGGTCTGCCCCTACCGACGCTGCTCTCCCAGGTGCTGGTGGCATTCACGATCGAGCTCGACAACGAGTTCGAGCAGCAGATGCCACATCGGACCACCCGGCGCTCGCCGGGCGGCTCGCGCGGTGGCCCCTGGCTGGTGTCGCTGGTGATGTGGTCAAACCTGATGCGATTCGTTGGTATCGACGGCGTGCGCGTCGGTGAGCTTCAGGACGGGGGCGGCAACCTGGCGGGGATGGAGCGCTGGGGCTACGTCGTCGCCGCCCCCGATTCGGCTGACGGCCGATCCAAGCCTCCTCAGCGCGACTGGGTGGTCCGCGCCACCGCCAAGGGCCGGCAGGCCGCAGCGCTGTGGCCAGCTCTGTTAGGGGTAATCGAGCGTCGCTGGCAGGAGCGCTTCGGCGCCGAGGCGGTCGCCGAGCTGCGGGAATCGCTTCAGGCGCTGGCCGGGCGGCTGGCACCCGGACTGCCGGAGTACCTCCCGGTGGCGGGATATGGGCTCTGGGCAACGGTTCCCGGTGCCCGGGAGCCGGCGACGGGGACGATTGGAGATGGCGCTCGGCCAGGCCTGGCGCTGCCCGCGCTGCTGTCCCAGGTGCTGCTCGCGTTCACGATCGACTTTGAACGTGAGTCCGGAGTGGCACTGGCGATCGGCGCCAACGTCCTGCGGATCCTTGGAGCGCAAGGCATCCCGATCGGTGATCTGCCGAAGCGGGCCGGCGTCTCCAACGAGGCGATCAGCATGTCGCTCGGCTTCCTGCAAAAGCACGATCATGTGGTGGTCGAGCCCAATCCAGCCGGCCGGGGGAAGCTGGCGCGTCTCACCCGAAAGGGCCTCGCGGCGCAAGCCGCGTACGGCCAGCTGCTCGGAGTGATCGAGAAGCGCTGGGGGGCGCGGTTCGGCCAGGACGAGATCGCCAACCTGAGGCAGTCACTGGAGCGATTGGTCGGCGAGCCCACGGCACAGCGCTCGCCATTGTTGGCCGGGCTCGAGCCCCATCCTGAGGGCTGGCGGGCCTCGGTCAGACGGCCCGACGCGCTCCCGCATCACCCGATGGTGCTTCACCGCGGCGGCTATCCGGACGGCAGCTGATCCGCGCCGGAACTCCAGTCCGAAGGTCCTGGCGATGGGCAGCGCTACCGCTCGGTGTGCTGTATCTCGTGCTCTTAGCCGCGCAGTTCCGCGGCGTGATCGCAACGACCAACCTGGATGCCGACACCGTGTCGGCGCCGGTGATCGGAGAGTTGTTCGGAAGCGCCGGTGCTCACGCAAATGTGGTGCTCGGGACGTTTGGCTGGTATTCGACGCTGCTGTTCGAGCTGGCTACCAAATGGCTTCCTCTGCACCGACAGGTATGGGAGCTCACCCCGTATGCGATGGCCCTGGCCGGCGCTGCGCTGGCCGCCTGGTCCGTTTGGCAGATCGCCGGTCGCTGGGCCGCCGGCATCACCGCGGTGCTGCTGATTTGCGCCGCCCCGCAGACGCTGCACCCGCTGCTCTCGATGACCCAGCACGGACCCGACTGGTTCTGCTGTGCGCTGCTCGCCGCGTTCCTGGTGCTGCTGGAACGAAGCGCATCCAAGCTCCGGCCGCTGCTCTTGGTGGGGCTGACCGTGGTCGTGGGGACGATCGTCGGCGTCAACGTTGCCTCGGACGTGCTGGTGACGATCGCCGGACTGGCGCCGTTCGTACTCGCGGTCCTCGCCAGCTACACGCTTGCGCGGGACCCGAACAGCGTCCGGGCATTACAGGTCACCCTCGTCATGCTCGTGGTCATCGGCCTCTCAGGGGCGATCACCCATGCGGCCATGGCGGCGTTGCACGTAGCTCCCGAGCCGGGCCCCGATAACACGAGACTCGCCTCCGGCGGTCAGATCGCCATCAATTTCAGGTTGTGGTGGCACTCGATTGCCGCCCTTGGCAACGGCGACTACTTCGGCCGCGCTGCGTCGTTCAGCTCGGGCCTAGCGGTCGCCTGCGCCGCGTTGAGCATCGCCGCCGTCGCCCTGCTGCCGCGCTTGGGCTGGCACGAGCTGCGCCATCGCGCAGCCCGCAAAGGCTTGCCGGCCGGGCCGGCCCGGCTGGCTTTCGTCGTCTTCTGGTGTTCCTCGGCGATCCTGCTCAGCGCAGCGTTTCTCCTCAGCGCACTGCCCCTGGACATCCACGCGGATCGTTACCTGGTCGGCTTGGTCTACGCGGCCGCCGCGATGATTCCGGTGCTGGCGATCGGCCGTCCGCTGACCGAGGCCGCCGCGTTGCTGGGCACGTGCATCTTCGCGCTGAGCGCGCTCACGTCAATGGCGCAGGGCGTCTACACCCGCAATACGAGTCGGTTCCCGTCTGCTGGCCTTGCACGCCAGATCGCGTCGGTCGCGGCAGCACATCACCTGAAATACGGCTACGCCGGCTACTGGGACGCGTCCCCGATTACGTGGGCCACGCACCTGCGCGTCAAGGTCTTCCCCGTGTCGGTTTGCGATCAGAACGCGCATCTGTGCCGCTTCGACCTGCACTTCATCAGCAGTTGGTACAAGCCGCGTCCCGGTATCAGGAGCTTCCTGCTGATCGATCCCGCGCAACCGCTCGTGCGGGCGCCGACGCCGGATCTGGGGCGACCGGCCGCGGTTTATCACGTGGGGAGAATCACGATGTACGTGTACCCCTACGACCTGGCAGAGAAGATCGTGTCGTAGGCTGGTCGTCGTTTGCCGTGTTGGTGGCGCCGGCTGGGTGCGAGCGGTTGGCTGGTGCCCGCGCTGCACCGGCCGGGCTTCCTACGGGCGATGACGCGGGAAGTTTTCGGATATGCACCTGGAATGCCCGGAGTACCGTCGATTCTTGACACGGTGGGTTAGGACAGGAGGGGTGATGAGTGCGCGAATGAGGAATGCCGACTCGGCCTGGCTGCACATGGACCGGCCGACGAACCTGATGGTTGTGAACTCGGTGCTCTGGTTCGACGAGCCCGTCGATCTCGAGCGCTCCAGGGAGGTCCTCCGCGTGCGCCTCGTCGAGCGCTTCCCGCGCTTTCATCAGCGGGTCGTGGAGCCGCGTCTCGGGATCGGAGTCCCCTCGTGGGAGGAAGACCCGAACTTCGACCTAGACCGACACATCCACCACATCGCGCTACCCGCGCCCGGTGATAAGGCGGCGCTCGAGAAGCTCGTCAGCGACCTGATGGTGACACCGCTCGACCGGTCCAAGCCGTTGTGGGATGCCTACCTCGTCGACGGCTACGGCAGCGGGATGGCGATGATCTCACGCATTCACCACTGCATCGCAGACGGGATCGCGCTGTCGCGCGTCCTGTTCTCGCTTACCGACGCGCAGCCCGATGCCGGGATCGCGCCGCCGCGGGATGACGCGGTCGGGCGCGGCCTGCTCGGATCGATCGCCGCGCCGGTCAAGGCCGGCGTTCAGCTTGCCGAGGCGGGGCTCCACGAGGGCATCGAGATCCTCGCGCACCCGACCGCTGAGCTGACGGCGCTGGCCGCGAGCGGGAGTGCCGAGGCACGTGCGCTCGCAAAGCTGCTGCTGACCGCGTCCGACGCGAAAACTGTCTTCAGTGGCAAGCTCGGCGTCGCGCGCAGGGTCACCTGGTCTGAGCGGATGCCGCTTGAGGACATCAAGGCGATCGGCCATGCGACCGGGACGACCGTCAATGACGTTCTGGTCGCGTCGATGACCGGCGCCCTGCACCGTTACCTGAGCGGTCGTGACAGCCTCGTCGGTGAGATCCGCACGATGGTCCCGTTCAACCTGCGGCAGCTCGATAAGCCGCTGCCGCGCGAGCTGGGCAACCACTTCGGGCTCGTCTACCTGACGCTGCCCGTCGGGATCGCCGATACCGCCGGCCGTCTGGCTGAGGTGCATCGCCGGATGGAGGCGATCAAGCACTCGCCCGAAAGCGTCCTGTCGTACGGCATCCTCGAGGTGCTCGGCTTGACGCCGCCGCAGATCGAGCAGCGGCTGCTCGACATTTTTGCGCAGAAGACGACTGCGGTGATGACGAACGTCCCCGGCCCGCGTGAGCCGCTCTACTTCGCCGGCACCAAGCTTGCCGGCGTGATCGGATGGGTGCCGGCGGCGGGGACGATCGGGATGGGCATGAGCATCTTCAGCTATGACGGCGGTGTGACCGTCGGCTTCCAGGTCGACGCCGGGCTCGTCCCCGACCCAGAGGCGATCATCGCCGACTTCGAACGCGAGGTCGCGGCACTCGACAAGCTGGCCACTCGCCACCGGACGAAACCGCGCGCGCGCTCGGCAGCGCAGGCGCGTCCGCGATCGAGCATCAAGACTGCGAGATAGCACTGAGCCAAAGCTGCCGGCAGACCGGACGCTTCTCCCTAGACGCAGAGCTGCGAGTCGCGCGACCAGTTGGCGTGGACGACGACCACGGCAACATCTTCTCGTCGCGGCCGGACACATGACCGTCGCCCGCAGCGCGGCGCGGCTGCTGCGTCATCTGGCCGAGCAAGGCTGGGTTGGCCGAGTCCGAGCACCTCGCGGACGCCGGTTTCGTGGACCGCGTAGGCGATCACCAGCGCCTTCTGCCAGACGCCACCCGAGCCATGCCGGGTCCGAGCGGTACAACGAAGTGGTGCAAGGGCGACGGCCAAGGCACGAATCTCGCCCTTCGCCCAACAAAAAAGCCCCGCTAATCTGGGGCTTTTCTGAGAGGGTGAGCGAGGGGACTCGAACCCCCGACCGCCTGGACCACAACCGAACTCCAGGGGTTTCTCCTACTTGCTCTCCCACGTATTTGCTGGGGATTCTTGGTCTGAGTTGCTCTCGGTTTTGCTCAAATTGATGGACAAATTGATGGACACCCCGCGGGCGAAGGCGGCGTTGACGACCTCGGCTTCATTCGCGGCCGGCGCGTAGTCCGCGTAGATCAGCGTCGTCTTGAAGTCGCGGTGCCCCATCCACTCCTGGAGCGTGCGCATCGGCACGCCCGCGGCAGCCATTCTCGTGCCGAACGTATGCCTCAAGTCGTGGAATCTGACTTCGCGAACGCCGGCGCGCTTCAGCGCAGACTTGAAGCGCTTGAGGAGCTGCGAGCGGTCCATGGGCTTGCCGGTGTGCGGATGCGCGAAGACGAGATCCTCGTCCGACTGGTAGATCGAGCGCTGGAACTGCAGCTCGAGCTCGCGGGCGACCTCGTCTGCGAGCGGGATGCTCCGCGATGATCGCTTGGATTTCGGCGTCCCGAATTTGCCGCGCACGAAGTTGCGCCGCACCCGGACCCGGTGCGCCATCCAGTCAACGTCCATCCAGCGCAGCGCGAGCAGCTCGCCCTGCCGCATCCCGGTCATCGCCGCGGTGAGGTACAGCACCCGCTCGACCTCGCTCATCGGGTCGGCGGGCCTCGCGGCGTCCAGATCGAGGCCGTACAGGTAGATCGCCGTCGACTCCGCGATCCCCAGCTCCGTCCCGATCCTCTTCCACGGCATCCTGTCGCCGTCGCGGAGCCGCCGCACGCGCCTGACCCGCTCCGCCGTACCCGGCTTCCGACGGCTGCGCGGGCCTCCCGTCACGGCCAGCAAGGCGTCGAGCTCAGCCTGGTCGAGGAAGCGGATGTCCTGGTCCTCGTCAGTGACCTCGGGCTTCTCAACCGACTTGCACGGGTTTGCGATGACCCAGCCCTTGCGCAGCGCGAAGTCAAAGATGCCGTGCAGGAAGCCCAGGTAGTTGCGCGTGCTCTTGATCGACTGGTCGCTATCGAGGCAGACCGCCACGAACTCCTCAATGTCCTCCTTCGTGATGTCCCCGATCGGCTTCTCGCCGAAGAAGGGCACCACATGCACGCGGAGGTAGCTCTCGTAGCCGACGGTGGTCGACGCCTTCCGGCCCTTGGTGACCAGATGCTGGATCAGCCGCGCGCCAGACTCCTCGATCGTCATCCGCTCGAACAGCGGCGTAACCGTCACCTCCGCCATCAATTTGCGCAGGCGAGCCTCGGCCATCTTGCGGGTCAGCCCGTCCCGGCTTCCCGGCTTGCGGATCGGTCCGAGCTTGCGAGTGATCGTACGGTTCCGGACGCGCCACTGGCCGTACCACGCGTTGCGCTTCTCGAAGATGCTGCCGGTGCCGTACCGGCGTTTCGCGGCGCTGCTTGGCTTGATGGAAGGTAGGTCCTCCGCGGGCATTGCTCCTTTATACGCCCACGCAGGCCGCCGGCGCCGCTTCGGGCCTCTGTTCTGATGAGACTGCCCGCGTGTACCGCGATTTGGCGATGCCCTACCGGCCCAGCCCCGCCGGGAGGTCATGCTCGGCCCGCGGCGAGACGGCCACGTGACTCCGAGGTCCGCCGGGCCTCGACCCGATCCGCATGAGCTGCGGCCTCCGCGCGGGCCACCACCCAGGTCCCGAACACGCGCGTCACGATGCTCGCCGAGGGCCAGTCACCTCCGCTGAGTCGCTCGAGTGCCTCTCCCCCACGTCGGCGCGCGTGCGTGCGTGACCAGTCGTAGGACGATGGCAGCCGGCCGTACCGCGCGCGCCACGCGCGCATGGCGTCCAGCACCCGGTCGTGCGTCCAGCGGCGCTCGATCGCGCCGGGGTGGCACGCCTTGCAGTACGCGTACGCGTCGCCCTTTCCGTTCCGCGGCTGCGTGTACGCGCCACAGCCGCGGCACACGCCAACGTAGCGGGCCTTGACCGCCCGAGCCTTCTCACCGGTCGGGTCGTAGAAGTACGCCTTGATCGTGGCGGGCGAGCGGCCAAGGCGCTCGGCGATCTGTGCGATCGACAGGCCCTCGGCCTCCCGATAGTGGCGAGCGAGCGCAACAGCGCGGCGACGCTCAACGACTCGATCCGCCACCGGCACATGAGCGTTCGGCGCCATCCTCGCGACGGTACCGTCGCCGGGTGGCGTTCTCGCCGAGGTGCCGCGCCTCCTCGAGCACCAACCTGCGAGCAGTCACGACTTTGCCGGCTGCGGCGGCGGACTCGCCTGCCGCGCATAGGGGGAGCCCCGGTCTCTCCGCCGACAGGCGCGTTCGGACAGCAAAGCGGGTCCGGACCGGGACGATCGGATCGCTCGCGTGGCAATGCACAAGCGCGGGCATCTGCCCGGTCGCGCCGGCGGCGAGCGCCGGTATCACGCGATAGCGCAACTCCGTGAAGAAGGCGGCAGATCGGCGCCGGACTGTCGCTTTCTAATCGGCGCCGCTAGCCGGACGGGCGACGGCCGGCTAGCACCGACGCCATGGAGCTGGCGCCGTCGCGCCCATCCGCGGTGTCGCTGATAGCGGGATCCAGAGCTCCGGCTCGTGGCGATCGGGAGTGCTCGTTTGCACCAGGAGCAGCGACCCGGTCGACGGCGCGCGCGTGACCGCTCTTGCCACGGAGCGGCAGCCAGCCGCAGGCGCCGGCGGGCTTCTCCGTTTCGTCCCAAGGCGAGCGTCTCGTGGAGGGCCGTGCGTACTACCGCTGTGCCAGGCGCAAGCGGTCGTCTCCCGGCCGTCGAGCGTGCCGGGCAACTGTTCTGGTTTGGCCCGAAGCGGCACTCTGGCCCCAGCCGATCGAGACCGCCTTGTTCGTCCGGGGGCAGCAGGACTAGGTCGTGAACAACAAGCGTCTCGGGACCTACAGCAGCACGGCTCTGCGTCCGAGGGCCGCTCGAACTAGCCCACGATCGCAGCTCGCGAAAACTGGCCAGCAATGCGAGCAGGTGCAGCGGCCCAGCGCCGTGGAACCGTCGAAAGCGGCGGACGCGGTCATCGCGCCACCGATCAGGTCATCTTCGATAACCATTTGTCGCTCGAGCGATATCTCGGGCCTGCCGACGCGACGGGCGAGCAAACTGCGCAACGGCGGCTGCTCGATCGAACGCGTGTTGAGTGTTGACCGCTCGCCCTCGAGGCGGCCAAGCCCGCTGGACGCGGACTCGTGCGCGTCGGTCAGTCGTAGGACTCCGGGGCGTGCTTGAACGTCGGCCAGGCGTCGGGATCGTGACCTGTCACGACGGTCGCATCGCTGCGGCGCGCGATGTGGTGCAGCTTGCGGACCGAGCGAACCGCATCGACCGCCGACGCGAGGAACCCCGGCAGCGCCTTCTCCTCCCAATGGTCGGTGGTGTACGCGGCGTCGATCGTCAGCAGGAACGTGCCGCTGTTGGGCAGCTTGATCTCGAACGACTGGTGCCCAGGCGCGTGGCCCGGCGAGCGCCAGCAGCGGATCGTCCCGTCGCCGAAGACGTCGTACCCGTCCTCGGTCTCCTCCAGCAGGGCCCACGGGACGCCCGGCTTTTGGTAGTCGGCCTTGATGTAGGCGCCCTCTGCGAACCAATCCGGGGCGTGAGCGTACTCGTACTCGGTGCGCGTGACGATGACCTCCGCGTTCGGGAACTGGTCGATTACGCCCAGCGCGCCGGTGTGGTCGAGGTGCAGGTGGGAGTTGAGCACGTAGCGCACGTCGGACGGGTCAAAGCCGGCCGCCTTGATCGCCGGCACGCACGCCTGCTCGGGCTGCATCACCGGCCAGTAGACCTGGGTGGTGGCGCCCCAGTGCTTCTCCGGGTCCTCGGCGCACTCGGCGGCGTTTCCGCCGTCGATCACGACGAGCCCGCGCGGGTGCTCGATCAGGAACCACGGCACCGGGATCTCGTACTCCTCGCCCAGACCCTGGTTCATTTTGATGTTCTCGACGTGGCACTTCAGCGTGCCGCTCTCGAACATGTGGAGCTTCACGACGTCGTTCTGGGCAGACATGGTCGGGACCCTCTCCTCTGCTCCGGGACTACCAGTTCGTCATGGACGCGTTGATGATGTGGCGCAGGTCGTCCGCGCTCGGCTCGCGTGGCGCGATCACGAGCAGGCGCTGCTGCTTGAGCGCTCCCTCGACGAGTGCGGGCACGTCGTCCTCCGTGTAGCCGAATTCGGCGATGCCGCGCGGCGCGCCGACGTCCTGCATCAGTTGGCGCAGCAAGTCGGGTAGCGTGTCGGGGCCCGCGTTGGGGATCGCCTCGCCGGCGAGCAGCTCGGCGACGTGGTGGTGGCGCTCGGGCATCGCCTCGTAGGTGAAACGGAACGATGCCGGCGCGCTCACGATGACCGAATGGCCGTGCGGCACGAACTTGTGGTCGGTCGGGTAGCCCGCCGGCTGGTACTCATGCTTGAGGCCGGCGACCGGGTACGCGATCGAGTGCGGGATGTGCACGCCCGCCGAGCCGAAGCCCACGCCCGCCATCGTCGCACCGAGCATCATGTAGCCGCGCGCCTCGATGTCGTCCGGATCCTCAACTGCGCGGCGCAGGTACTTGCCGCCGAGCTCCAGCGCCTTGGCCGACCAGACGTCAGCGACCGGGTTCGAGCCTTGGTACGGCGGGCGGTCGTCGGGGGAGTCCGGGGCGGGCCTCGTGTCGTACGGCCTGGACAGGAACGACTCGGCGGCGTGACAGACGACGTCCAGGCCCGCCGACGATGTCACCTCGGGACCGAGCGTCCGCGTGAGCTCGGGGTCAACGATCGCCTGCGACGCACGCATGTAGCGGTGTGAGATGCCGGTCTTGAGCTTGAGGTCCGGGATGTCGAGCACTGCAACCGTGGTCGCCTCCGAGCCGGTGCCGGAGGTGGTCGGGATCGCGAGGTGCGGCTTGAGCGGGCCCGGCGGCTTGCGGCCCTCGCCAACCGGTGGGTTGACGTAGGCCATCACGGGCGCGGGGTGCGACAGGATCAGGTTCGCCACCTTCGCGGTGTCCATGCTCGAGCCGCCACCGACCGAGACGAAGCCGTCTACCTCGTGCTCGAGCGCGAAGTCGCACGCGTCCTGGAACGAGTCGATGGTCGGCTCGACGCGGCTGCGGTCATAGACGACGACGTCGATGCCCTCGGCCTCGATCAGCTTCTTGATGCGTTCCGGGTGACCCAGGGCGGCGACGCCCGGGTCGGTCACGAGCATGGCTCGCTTGACACCCAGGCGCTTGAGCTCCCAGCCGGCGTCCTGGGACGCGCCTGGGCCGAACTTCACTGGCGTGGCCTCGAGCGTGAAAATCGTCTCGTGATCAGTGGCCATCACGATCCTCCAGGTCGGCAATGGGACAGATCAATTCTCCCAGAAGCTCGATCCATCAGGCAGCGGACCGGGCCGGACGATGGTCAATGTAGCATCGTCCGCATCATGGACTTGCGACAGGCGCTCGCGAACGTCGTCGGCGAGCGCCATGCGCTCGAGGACCCGGAGCTCCGCGCGCCGTACGAGCGCGACTGGACCGGCCGCTTCGGGGCTCCCGCCACGGTCGTCGTTCGCCCGGCCAACACCGCCGAGGTCGCCGAGGTCCTGCGCGTCTGCGGCGACCTCGGCACGACGGTCGTGCCGCAGGGCGGCAACACCGGCCTCGTCGGCGCGAGCGTACCGCGCGGCGGCGAGGTGTTGCTGTCGTTGGCCCGGCTGGACACAATCGGCGAGGTCGACGAGGCGCTCGGCCAGGTCACGGTCGGCGCCGGGGCGACGCTCGCCGCGTTGCAGGCGGCATGCAGGGCGGCCGGGAAGGACGCCGGCCTGGACTTCGCAGCGCGCGACTCGTGCACGATCGGCGGCGTCGTCGCGTGCGATGCGGGCGGCGCGCGTGCTCTGCGTCTCGGCACCGCCCGCGCCCATGTCGTCGGGCTGGAGGCGGTGCTCGCCGACGGCTCGGTCGTCTCACGCCTGCAGGGCCTGATGAAGGACAACGCCGGCTACGACCTGCCGGCGCTGCTCGTCGGGTCGGAGGGGACGCTCGGTGTCATCACCGCCGTGCGCTGGCGCACGACCGCGCTGCTCGGCTCGCGCGTCGCCGCGCTCGTGCCCGTGGCGTCGGTGACCGCTGCCGCGGAGCTGCTCGCCGCGCTCCGTGCCGAGGCGCCATCGCTCGACAGCTGCGACTTCTTCCTCGACGACGGGCTCGAGCTCGTGGTCGCGTACCAGCAGCGGTCCAATCCGGTGCGCGATCGCGCGCCGGTCTACGTCCTCGCCGAGTGTGCCGCGCGGACGGACCCGACCGACGAGCTGGCCGCGGCACTCGAACGCGCCGGGATCGACGACGCCCTGATCGCCGACGACACCACCAGCCGCGAGGGGCTGTGGCGCCTGCGTGAGGGCCACACTGAGGCGATCAACGCCGCGGGCGTCCCCCACAAGCTCGACGTAGGGATCCCGCTCGCGCAGCTCGAGCGCTTCCTCGAAGCTGTGCCAACCATCGCGGCGGAGGCCGTCCCCGGCACGCGCGCGATCCTCTTCGGCCACCTCGGTGACGGCAACGTCCACGTGAACCTCCTCGGCCCGGACCCGAACGACGAGCGCGCCGACGACGCGGTCCTCGAGTTCGTCTTGGAGTGCGGCGGGACGATCAGCGCCGAACACGGCGTCGGGATCGCGAA
>OCZT010000026.1_pt1 | contig 118807 bp, 116 predicted proteins | sample 1539031 | NCBI WGS metagenome assembly OCZT01 (sample SAMEA3539308, study PRJEB22396) | soil metagenome | biome: tundra; feature: field; material: soil | place: USA | collected 2010-05 | depth 0.15 m
CAATGGCCGCCTGCGCCAGCGGCGTCAGAATCGCATCGGCGGCGATGTGTTCGGCAAGCAACGGAGCGATACTGGGCGCGCCGCGGGAAACGCGGAATCCGTGATCCTGGCGCGCCACCTAGCTGGCCTTGTAGACGTATGCATTGCCAAATCTCGTCACTGCCGTGTAACCGTTTGATCTGAGGTAACTGTCCAAGGCGGTTCGATTGCTGTACCCGAAGTTCTCGGACAGGATCACGTACTTGTAAAAGTCTCTGTCGCTTTGAATGGCGGCCTGTAACACAGCGGTGCTATTGGACACCTCGTCTCGGTACGCCATCGGCGAGGAATCAAACGCAGACGGGTTTGTGATGTAGAACAGCGCCTCGCGCTGCGAGGAGCTCGCGTTCGCAAACGGGTCGTTCGGGTTGGGGAGGGCGAAAAACGCCAGTGTCGTATGGTTGCTGGGGAGCTGGCCCACGTACCGAATCGCGTTGAAGTCGTCTTGTCCGATCACCGACGAGTACTTGTCGGTGCTTATGGCCCCCGCCGCATTAGTCGAAATGACAAGCGCTATCAGCACGACAGCGACAATTCTGCCCGGAGAGATAAGTGCAGATCTGCGTCCGAAAGATCGCTCGATTATGGAGACTCCGAGACCCGCAGCAGGTATGAGAACCGCTTGGGCATACGCCACGCCGCGCCCGAGGAAGATTTCAGCAGTCGCTGGAGCAAATGAAAAGTACACGGTTGACAGGGTCCAGCCGACCAGTATACCTAGGATGAATGCGAGCAAGACGAGATGAGAGATCTCCCACTCGTTCGTCTCGATCAGGGAGCCTGCGAGTCCTACGACGGCAAGCGCCGCTATTAGCGGCGTTACGTAGAGGAGGACGTACGTCGGCTCGGGGTACGTGAGTTGGAGCGCAATCAGCGGGAGAACAGACTGCATCGCGAACGGCGCCGCCCCGATGGTGACGAGGGCCGGACTGAAGCCCTCGAACGGCGCCGCCCCGATGGTGACGAGGGCCGGACTGAAGCCCGTCGGAACGCCGTAAACGAGGAAGCGCCAGGCAAAGAGCATCAACCCGAGCACATACGTCGGAATAGAGGCAATCGTCGTGAGCGTGTTCTGTCGTTTCATGAGCTGGGCAATCACTACGAACGCGAATATGAAGGGTGTGTAGACCCCGTAGAGGATGTGAATGTCAATGGAGAGCCCCAGCACAAACGCGCCAGCTAGGAACGAACCCGCCTCTCGTGAAGCACACAGATAGAGGCCAAAGAACATGAAATAGGTGCCGACGACCTGCATCATCGAGATGTTCGTCCTCCAGAAGAGTTCAAACAACGGGGACATTGAGCCAAACAAGAAGAGCGCGACGACTTTGCCCGACAGGCTCACCCCGAGTCGCTCCAAAACGGCGAGGAGCATGATGGAGGCCAGAACGCCGAACACGGGTCCGAACCAGATCGCCATGTCGACGACCGACGCGTTACCAAGCATCGCGAACGATCCCACGGCGAACTCGAAGCTTCGCTCGCGGATAACGTCGCCAGCGCCGGCTGCCAAGAACGAAGGTATGCCCGTGAAGCCCGTGTGCACGAAGTAGGCCGCGCGGGTTGCCCAGTAGAGCGGATCAAAGTAGGGAATCGTGCCTACCGTCGCTGGGTACCACAGCCGTGTAACAGCTCCGAAAAGGAGCATCGCGACGATTATGATATTCTCAGGCTTCAGCAGGGCGGACGCACTGATCGGTGCCTGCTCACGGTTCAAGGCCAGGGCGAAAACGAACATGAGGGTCGTCCAAAGAAAGAGCGGCCCGACGATGGAGAGGGGAGTCCCCGGTATCAGCAGGGCCGTGTACACGACTTCGAGAATAGCGAGGAAGACGACGCTAAAACCAATCGCTGTGCCGATCCTGCCTGCGACGCTTTGGTCTCCCAAGATGACGAGCGACGTAAAATACCCGGGGAAAAAAAAGAGAACAGCGCCAGCACAGAAGACCTGAATAATAGTCCCAATGGGGATTGCGAGCGGTATGCACAGCGCCAGAAAAATGAAATAGGCGACAGTGATGGGCCTGAGACTCTGAAAATTCATATTTGGGCCTTCTATACTTTTCCGATTATATATGCTTTATCAAGTATGGGGTGTTACACGTTTACCGCTTGCCGGGGTTTAATGCGGCTAATTTGAGCGCCTCGCGGGCTACGAATGCGTAGTCGATCGCGAAGGTGAAGGCGCCGCTTTTTGCCCAAGCTCTGCAGCGCCGGACGTGAGGCACCGAGTTCGAGATGACCACTAACAGACGGATCTTCAAAAATACCGCAGCATTAGCCTCAGCGGATATTTTTACGCGTCTGATGCGCTTTGCGCTAGCCGTCGTCATAGCCAGGACCCTCGGCGCTGCGGGATATGGCGTGTATGCGTTTGCCTTCTCGTTTGCGGAGATCTATGGAGTCCTCTCAGATTTCGGCATGAGTAACCTCATAATCCGCGATACCTCACGAGACAAGAGGTACCTCGCTCGCTATGTTGGAAACATATTAGTCGTTGAAACAGTGGTTTCATTGATCGCCTTCGGGTTTCTGTTCGTTCTCGTCGGCGCAATGAATCTACCTCAGGAAAAAGCTGTTATTGTCTATATCGCCGTTATCGCCTACGTTCTCACGGCTCTCGCGCAGATCGTGAGAGCAACGTTCAAAGCCCACGAGAAGATGGAGTATGACGCTGTACTCAACGTTATTCAACAGAGCGTCACGGTCATCCTAGGCATTCTCGTGCTGTATTTCGGTTACGGATTGTTCGCGCTTGCCTTGGCGTTCGTTGTAGGGAGTTTGATCAACCTCATAGCAAGCCTCGCGCTGGTCTCAGCGAAATTCACGCGGCCCAAGTTTGCGCCAAGCCGGCGCTTTTTAAGGTATCTGGGTAAGGAGGTCCCTTCTTTTGGACTCATCGTCTTCTTCACGTTGATCTACTATGACATAAGCACGGTGCTTCTGTCGTTCATCCAGGGAGATGCCGCGACCGGATGGTTCAATGCCGCATATGCGATGTCGGTGGCGCTGACCTTTCTGCCGGCGGCATTCATGGGAGCGCTATTCCCCGTAATATCGACGCTCCACGTCTCTTCAAAAGATCTCGCAAAGACCGTCTATAACGAGTCGTTTCGCTACATGGTTATCCTGGGGATTCCGCTTGCGTTCGGCACGACCGTGCTTGCAGACAAGGTCATCGATATTATCTACGGCGCTCAGTTCCACAATTCAATCGTCGTTTTACAGATCGTCATTTGGTCCATCGCGATCCTATTTCTTAATTTTGTGCTCACCACTACGCTAACGTCAATAAATCTGCAGCGCGTCGTTATGTATGCCACCGGACTGGGCGTCTCCGTCAATATTATTCTTAACCTCCTCATCATCCCAGGGTACAGTTACGTTGGTGCAAGCTACGTCATGATCGCTACCGAGCTCACCACATTTTGCATCTGCTTTTACTACGCGTCCAAAAACCTGTGTCAGATTAAGTTGCCGCGGCTCCTGAGCAAACCGCTCGTGGGGTCATTCGTCATGGCGGTCGTTGTGTATTACCTAAGGCCGATCAACTTGTTCATCATAGTCGGCGTTGCGGTCTGGGTATATTTCGCTACGCTCATCGCACTGAGGACGTTCACGCAGCAAGACGTAAGCGTCATTAAGAGCATAATCGGCAGAACTTGAGATGCCGCGCAACAAAAACAAGACGACAAAAGAGGTGCGCGAGTGAGAATAGCGCTATCAACCTTCGAATACGACCGGAACCTCATAGGCGGTGCGGGCATTTACGCGCTGGAGCTGAGTCGGTGGCTGGCACCACTCTGCCACCTCAGTGTGCATAGCTGCGTCGCATATCAGACTCCGCCGGACGCCTTCGCTGCCGCTTGGTTTGGAGCGGGAGTGCCAAACGTGCAATACCGGCAGTTGCCTCGGCTATTAAGCGGTCACGGAGTTGCGGCCTTTTATTACTATGCGCTCGCTCACGAACCTTTCGAAGAGTGCGACGTGCATCTGATTAACGACCTCTCGCAGGGGGTGGCAATCCATCGCAACGCTCCTCTCGTCCAGATTCTGCACCATCTGCCCTCGTCAGAGCTGAAGCAGTTGTCACTGTCAAAATCGCGCATGGCAATCACAATGCTTGCCGCGCTCGAAAAGCGCGCACTAAAACGGGCTCAAGCGATTATCTGCGACAGCAGCGACACGATGGCGCAGGCGCTCGCGCGGTGTCCGGAGAACGCGGAGAAGATGAGAGTGATACCTAACGGTGTTGACGTGAACCTTTTCACACCTGCCGACATTCCGACCGAGGGCGCAGTGGCCGAGAAACCGCTCATTGCGTGTGTCGCGCGAGGACTTGAGGCGAGAAAGGGTATCGCGTACTTGATCGAGGCGCTCGCGACGGCCCAGCGCGTCACTCCGGTTGAACTCGTCATCATAGGCAAAGATTCGCACCGATTGAAGCAGCGGATGCTGGAACAGGCACGCGCGCTCGGTGTAATTGACGTAGTCACACTTGTCGACGCCGTATCACTGCACGATCTTATCGCGCTCTATCAGCGCGCCACCGTGACGGTGGTGCCCTCACTGCTCGAGGGATTTAGCAAGCCGGCGCTCGAATCGATGGCGTGCGGAACGCCCGTGATCGGAACGGCTGTTGGGGCGATCCCAGAACTCGTCGACGAAAGCTCCGGGGTGCTCGTCGCTCCCGGAGACGCAGGCGCGCTCGCCGCGGCGCTGATCGATTTGCTCCAGGATGACCGCCGAGTGAAGCGGATGGGGGCGGCCGCACGGCGACGTGCGGTTACGCTTTTTGCCTGGGATAACGTCGCACAGCGCGTACTCAGCGCGTGCGAGGAAGCGACCTTAGCGTGAGGTGACCTCTTCATATATTTCTTCGAGCTTCTGGACGTGGACGTCCAAGTCAAAGGTTCTAGCCGATATCCGTGCGTTTTTGCTCAGTTCGTTAAGGAGCTTTGAATCAGACGAGAGCATTTGTAGAAGCGAAGCGAGCGCCGCAACGTCACCGGGCGGAAACAGGAGACCGTTGTACCCGTCTTCGATGAGTTCAGGAATTGCGCCTGTCCGGCTTCCTATGACCGCGATCCCGTGCTGATAGTATTCGGGTATCACAAGTCCAAACGGCTCCGCGTAGATGGACGGCACGACAGCCACATCCGCGATACTGTAAAGCTGCCGCAGCGCATCAGGGTCTAAAAAGCCATAGAAGACAATTCGCTCGTCATCGCGCGCATCGCGCTGCAAACGCGCCTCGTCACTGCCCTGACCAACGACGTGCAGTCGCGCATTTTTAAGATCTAAGCCCTTTACGGCTTCGATGAGGGAGTGCACCCCTTTATGTTTTCCCAGACGCCCGACGTAGAGTATGTCAAACGTGCCATTGTTCACCTTTGTGACGGGCTCGCTTTCCGGTATGCCAAGGGGAAGTTTCAGCTTTCGTGCGTCTGCGAACAGCCCGAAGCCGGAAAGGGTGTTAAGTACAAAGTCAGACGGGGCGATAACGACAGCCGGATCGATTCGTTTGTAGAACCGGCGATAGACCCGGCACGGGCTGCGGGCATTCACGCACGAGGCATTAGCTCTCGTGAGCAAGGTTGTCTTGGGACAGACGAGGTTATAGTCGTGCACGGTGTGAACCGCGGGAATGCCAAGATCCTTAGCGGCGCTAAAAACAGATGCGGACAACCCTTTAAAATTGTGCACGTGCACGAGATCTGGCCGCTCACGCTTCAGTGCTTCCTTTATAACGGCGTACGTGTGTGGATTCCAGATATCGAATGCGTGCCAGAGGGGCTTGATAAAGCCGGGTTTGCGCGAATAGTAATAGTTCGAGTAAAGATTTAACGGGTAAAATCGGTAAATGGCGTCGTTTCGCTCGCCTACTTTGCCGCGAGTAGACGATCCGTTTCGGCCAAAAGGGGCGGCAGTTATCACAGAGATATCGTGACGTTCGCTGAGCCTCTCTGAGATGTGGGAGACATACAGCTCAGCGCCACCGTGAACATAGGGCGGGTAAAGGTTAGAGACCATACAGATTTTCACGAACACAGCCTCGAAAATCTACGATGTAAAAGAGCTGATCGGATGCTTCAGTCTATTCTCTTCAACTGAGCTCATATTAAGGCATCGTATACTTCCCTAGTGCGGGCAATCGCTTGAGTCCAGGTAAACTCACTCTTAACTCTCTGATAGCCGTTGTGGCCCATCCTGTCTGCCAGCTCTTCGTTGCTCAGCACCGCTCGTATTGCTTCCACAAGTCCGTGCAGATCGCCTGGCTGAACTAGCAACCCATTGTAGTGATCTTGGATCACCGACGGGATGCCTCCAACGTTCGTACCGATGACTGGTCTGCCGCAGGCGTTTGCCTCAGCCAAAACCATCCCGAACCCCTCGGCATCGGTGAGCGTGGGGAGCACAGCGAGATCCGCTCCCCGATAGTAAAGAGGCATTTCCTCCTCCGGTACAAGCCCGGCGAATACCACTCGGTCTTGAACTCCGATACGCCGCGCATAACTTGCGTAGTGCGAGCGCCAGTTTCCATCGCCCACAACTACGAGCGTTACGCTTGGGTCAAGACTTCGAAGCGCACGAATAAGGATGGGGAGCCCTTTATGTCGATGGGCTTTGCTTAGCTGGCTGACGAAGAGGATAATGTGCCCGTCGAGGCCGTACTTATCCCTTATGTGGTTGGAGTCGACCGTCGGATTAAATGTCGCGACATCCACACCCGGAGGCACGGCGGACGTTTTGCTGAGGTAACCTTGGAGAAACGGAGAATGCGCGGCGTAGTGGTGCGAGGTCGTTATGATCCAACGAGCGCGGCGAATAGTGCCCCTCCCCAGGAAGCGATAGTAGGCCCTCACCAAGAGCTTGGTCGTCGCATTTATTCCCACCGCGTCATTGTGGTAGGTCAAGACGAACGGCCTATCACCAGAGACTCGTGCGGCGACGTCGGCCATATAGGGGACCGGCAAATGTCCGTTCACCACGTCGGGGTCAACCTCGTCGATAACCCTCTTTATGGATCCAAACCAGCGCAAGCTGAACGGGGTGTTCGACACGGTCGTGAGTCGGGGAAGCGTGAAAACCCTCGGGCCAGACTCGTCGAGCACGCGTGAACAGGTTATGACTGTCGTGTCGACTCCTGCGTTGTGCAAGCCGACTGCGATTCTGTACGTGTACTGCTGAAGCCCTCCTACGCCCGAATAGTACGGCGAAGCGATTAGCGCTTTCATACGGGGGTGCACTCGCGCCTGTTAAGTGAGGAGCCACAGCCGCCACGTGATCTATACAGGAAGAAGTGGTACGTAGTCATCTGGGCGACCTTCGGTTAGCTCATCAGTTTCGCGTAGGTATCTATAATGCTTTTTGAGATATCCGACCACGCGAATTTCTTTGACATTTCGAATCCGTTTTCAGCCAGTTGTTCACGCAGTGCGCTGTCGCTGACGAGATCAAAAATAGTGTCGGCGATTTCATCGGGAGAGCCGTCGCTGACGAGGAAACCATTGACGCCGTCTTGAACGAGTTCCCGGACGGCGCTCATTTCATGGCTTATGCTGATCACCGGCAACTTGCACGCATTTGCCTCGATGATAACGAGGCCGAACCCTTCGCGAACGGAAGGGAGAACGAATACCTTTGATGACTTCATAAACGCCGTCAGCCCATCTTGGTCGACAAAGCCGGTAAAGGTGACGTTCTCGTCGAGTCCAAGCTTTGACGCCAGGTCTTCAAGCGAGGTTCGCTCCGGACCGTCACCGATAATCGCGCACGTAATGGCAGGAATCCTTGTTCGCGCAATCGCAATCGCGTTTAGCAAGAGATCGACGCGTTTTTCACTGATGAGCCTTCCCGCAAACAGCACATCGGTTGCGGTCGACGCAGGCGCGATCATCGTGATGCGCTCAAGATCGATGCCGACAGGAATGACGTCGATGCGTTCGGGTTTGACGTGACACCGTATCAGGTCGTCTCTCGTCTTGTACGATATCGCCACGATACCATCAGCGAGCCGCATCGTCAGTCTTTCAACAATTCTGCCTATGCTTCCGCTGATCGGTCCAAGATAGTCCCGCCAATAGGTGTCCCATACCTCGAGCCACGTGACCACTAGTGGTTTTCTTTTTACGATTGAGGCAACTTTGCCCGCGAAGCATGGAAAGTAGGGGAATTGGTTACAGTCGATGACGTCGCAATCCGCCTTCAGCAAGGCCGGCAAAACCCTCAAAGAGTAGATGAGGGCCTCGGCAATCGAGCGGACGCCCTGGTTGTTGTACAGTTCGCGAACCTTGCACACGCCGTGGAGGTGAACGTTGTCCGTGACGATCGTATCAGCTCCCTGCCACCATTTCATGCCGTAAATGTGGACCTCGTGCTCTCCGTTTTCGGCGAGCTTGCGCGCGAGTTCCCAGAGACGCTTGTCTGCCCCTCCCATGTTGTAGGGATAAATTGCGTCCATCACGTACGCGATCTTTATGGCGCTCGCCTCCCGCCTGGAGCCATCCGTTGCTTCAGCAAGAAAGACGCCATCTTCAGGCCGTCGCTGATGGATCTCAGCTTGGGTCGATCTGCGCGCTTGCCGTAGTCTATAGCGATTTCTCCTATGCTAAAACTGTGACGCGCACATTCAATAAACATGTCTGCTTCAATCTCAAATCCCTGTGCGATAAGGTCCATACGGTCAACGACGCACCCGCGGTACCCCAGAACCCTGTGCACAAGTCAGTTACGTCTTCTTTAGAGAGCATCCGAGCCACGGAGGTAAGCGCCCGGTTGCCAAAAACGTTGGTTCGGGTCATGGCACGGGCTTTTTGCTGCGTAGCGTCTTCAGAGTCTCCATCAGTGACACATGTGACGGTATCGTAACCCTCGTCCGAGAGCACGCGAACAGGAATCTTATCAATCACCCGGCCGATAGTCGCCTCTTCGTTGAGGGTCGGAATAAGCACCGCTACCTTCGGTTTCATGGATCCGCGTGTCTGCTGTCGAGAAACGCTATTATACTGAAGCTTTGCTTTTTGAGGTTAAGTCTTGCGTTCATTAGGCCAAACAAATGTCGGTGTGCACACGTTGTAGCGCTATTGTCGTCTAAGATTAACTATATAGTCCGACTTGTTTATCTTTGATAGAGACCAACACCCCGATGATTTGTTAGAGGCACGATGGATACCGTTGTTTTGTCTGTTTTTCGGCTGCTGATAGGGGCAGCCCTGTTCTTTTTCGTTCCTGGTTTCTTCTTAACCGTTGTGTTGTTTCCGAAAAAACAAGACTTGCGGAGTCTGGAGAGAACCTCAGTGGCGGTTATTACCAGCGTTCTTGTTTCAATCGTTGACAGCACTGTTCTTCTGATGACGCTCGGATTAGATTTTGCGACGCTCGCACTGTCAATGTCTGCGCTGGTGGCGGCGTTCGCGATGGCAGCGTTTGCGCGCTGGCGGCGCCTTCCGCAGTCTGACCGATTCACCGTCCGCGGAGCAGGCAACCCGATCGTACTACCGGCAGTGGGGGCCGTGATTTGTCTTTGCCTCGCATTGGTAGGCACTACGCTCCTATTAGCCCCCCACCCGAACGAAGCCAGTTACAGCGATTTCTATGTGCTCGATAGCAACAGACAGACCGTCGCCTATCCCACAAACGTGACTGCGGGAACGTCGTCTACTCTAATCCTCGGCATCACCAACCACGAGAACACCAGCAACACGTATGTCGGCACCGTGTCGCTAGGCAATTCAACACTCTATCGTTTCGACAATCTGACGCTGATCCAAGGGCAAAATGCTGAACGGCCGATACATATCTCATTCACTTCTGTAGGTGAAAAGCAGAAACTGAACTTCACGCTCGTTGATTCCTTTGATAAGATCTACGAATTGCACCTGTGGGTCAACGTACGCCCGCCTTGATAGATTGCTTCACCCCCGACGGCGTCGCTGCCAACGTTAGACTCGGCACCGGCATAGCTAAAGCACTTTTTTGACGGCAGATGTGACCGACGAGCACGACGCTGTACAGCTAGGGCTATCTAAACGCATCAAAAAGCACTAAACGCTCTTGCACCAAGTCCGGTACTCTCGCGTACCCGCCAGCAGCTGCAATCTCCTGCTCGGTGATATTAAACGCGTGCATTAACGGCGCGTTTTTTGTCTCGTCGTACTCCATAACCCGCGGATCTGAGCGTATCAAGCCAGTGAGCTGCGCAGCAGCTCTTTCAATTGATTGCTTCGCACCAACGACAATCAACAATACGTCCATTTCTCCTTCATGAACGCCCATTTCAAGCGCTTTTCGTATCTGCCGGCAAGCGCTCAAGTGAAGGAGAATTTCGACGCCAAGGTCCGTAGCGATGTTTCGACGATCGCGAAACGACCGCATGGCGTTGCTTACGGCACAATCAACGTGCCGTGGACCGGCGACTTTTGTGGCGTCGACGGCTTGAATTGTCGTGTTGCTTGACTGCGCAATGGCGTCGAGCTCCCTCAAAAAAGCTTGAACACCCCCAATGGTGATTTTTCCTGCCACGACGTCATATTGCATGGGTTGACTCACTCGTCTGTGAGAAACGTCGCATCTGCTCTATCCGTTCGATCAAGAACGCCACGATGTTCGCCGAGTTGCGTAAAGACATCAGACGCGACCGCAGGACCAAGAAGCGCCGCCACCGTTTCAAAAGGAGCATTTTTAAGTTCTTTTCGGCTTGTGAAACCCGCATCGTGCAGTTTTCGGGCGCGGACCCGGCCGATGTTTTTCAGCTGCACGAGATCAAGGAGTTCCCGATTGATACCGTACTGGATGCGTGCTGTGAGCTCCCGGGCTTGTTTCCTTGAAGGAACCTTGAGGTAGGCCGCGAGTTCGGCGAGCGCGTGACTCACCCACTGCACAGTATCAACGAGATTTCTGATGTCGCCTGGCCCGACGTTGTAGGCTTCGGTGATTTCCTTTTCGCTTAATTCGGTAATCCACTCGTTGACGAGCATTGCCGTTTTTACCTCAGAGAGGAACCAGTCGTAATCGACGTCTCTGAATCGATTAGGAATCTCATCCAGGAACTCATCGAGGTGCCGATTGACAAATTCAGTTACCACGCGGTAATCCTTGTTTCGCATGAACAGGCGCCTGACGTCCGGGGTTGAACAGATGAGGTGGAGCAGCGATATGTCGCTCACCGTCTCGGCGTTGCTCAGTCCTTTTCGTATCTTCACCGCAGTCAGCGGATCGATATAGAGCCGCGATACGAGATGCCCAAATGTCGTCGCTTTGACGCGCCCGCTCGAGTCGACAATCATCTCTTCGTTCTCGAGAAACGCCAAAACGCGGTCCATCGCATAGCGCAAGAGGTTCAGTCCCGTTTTTTGCTGAAATCCGAAGAACGTCGCGTCAAAGAACTGTTCGAGATCAGCCCTCGTGTGTGCGAAACCGTTTGAAATGGTCGAGAGAACGTGCATGCGAAGCGCTGTCTCCGTTCCAAGTTTTGAAATAACGTCTTCGGCCTCGCTGAGAATATAGTGGTCTGCGAGCGCCTCACACTCACTCGGCGATTTAGCGATGAGAACTGCCTCTCCGTACGCATCGAATCCGGGCCTCCCCGCGCGACCGGCCATTTGCTTGTATTCGAGCACGGGAATGTCCGTCATGCCGTAGTTCGCGTCGTAGCGCTTGTAATCTCTGATAACGACCCTTCGGGCAGGAAGGTTGAGTCCCGACGCGAGCGTAGGCGTCGAAACGATTACCTTGATAAGGTTGGCGCGGAACCACGTCTCGACGAGTTTCCGGTGGTCGATGAGAAGGCCGGCGTGGTGAAATGCCGCCCCGTAGCGCACGCAGTAGGCGAGCTTCTCTGCAACCCCAGTCTCCCCGCGAATTTTCGCAGCAAGCTCCTTGGAGTCGAAATCGCCCTGTGATCGGAGCGTCGTTGCGATTCTCTTTGCTAGGCTTTCAGCATTTCTCCGTGTATTGACAAAGATCAAGCATTGGCCACCTTCTCGCAGGGTATCGATGGCGAGTGCAATCGCCGGGTCGCTGGCGCCATCTGAAACGGCTTTTTTCACAACGCCGAGCGGTGGCGCGTCGTGTACGAACGCGATAACGGCGCGCTCAGGAAGATAAAGACCCTCGTGCAGTGCGACGGGCCTCCAGTCACTTCTTATGAGTTGTGCGTCAAGCCAGGCTGCCATATCGTCGGCATTAGACACCGTTGCACTGAGCGCGAGAATTTGAGCTGTCGGATTGAGTCTCTTTAGCTTCGTCAGCGTTACCTCGAGCGTTGGACCGCGATCTATCGAGTTCAGCAAGTGGATCTCGTCCGCGACGACGACGGTAAGTGCCTGCATCCACGCAACGCCGTTTCGCAGCAGTGAATCTGCTTTCTCGGAAGTGGTGACTATGATATCGTTGCGTCCCAGATTGTCGTCACGAACGTCGTAGTCTCCCGTTGAGATCCCGACTCGCACGCCTGACGCGGCAAACAGCGAGAATCGGTCGAACTTCTCCGAAGCGAGCGCCTTCAGGGGGACGATATAAAGGCATTTGCCGCCTTTAACGATCGAATTGAGCATCGCGAATTCTGCGAGCAGCGTCTTGCCCGAAGCGGTGGGCGTCGCGACCACCATACTCACGCCGTTGAGCAGCCCGCAATCTAGTGCTTCGGCTTGCGGCGGATAGAGCTCCGTAAAGTCCGGCTGAGTGTAAAAACGCGTGATCTTTTCAGGTAAATCTGTTATGTTCATGCTGCTCTAGGTAACCCATATGAGCAGTCCGATATTAATACCGTTCTCAGCAGTTCTGGCGCCAGCGGCGCATAAGGCGATGAGGGCCGCGCTCGAAGGCCGACGGCCGTTAAGCCACCCCTTTATACCGGCGCTGCCAGGCGTTGGTAAGCGGGCGCTCGCTCATTTCGTTTAAAAAGGCATTGCTAGACTACTAAGCATCACAAAAAATAGTCTAAGGTCGTTAACTCGTCCCTCTTCGCGACGTATCCAACGTGTCTCTTTTCCACAGAACCAACAAGCTCACGATAAGCGTCGACAACCCATGCATCGACCCTTTCTGTGGAACAACCGAGGTCCCGTTAACGACCTTAGTGATTTAAGACCGAGGCAATATATGGTAAAGCCAGTAGCTATTTTAAGATTTATAACAACTTTAGTTTGTTACGCGCACGCCCGCACGAAAGCCGCGGACCTTGTAAGCAGGACTGGGAGGCGCTTTTAAAACTCAAAGGACCGTGTTCAGATTGCCGATACGTGCCAGAAAGCTTTCGATCTTCTCAACGCACGAGTTGTCTTCTACATCTTTGTGCAGAATTTCGACGGTGGCAACCGGGGTTGCCTTGCACAGTTCTTGCATCTCTTCGAACGCGCTCTCCGCTCCTGAGCGATCCTGGGTGCAAAAGAACGCGACACGAGTGAATCGCTTGCTCTTGCGCGAGATGTACGCCCGCATAGGACTTGATACGGTTTGAACCCATACTGGCGTGCCAATGATCGTGAGATCGTAACGCGCAGGATCTTTTTTCGTGGCCTTGATGACCGCGGGCTTTTTCAGGACCGCCTCCTCGCGCGAAAGGCCGTACCCGGAAAAATCGCTTCGGTCTTCTCTGGCGACGATCTCCTCGACGTCTCCTGAGAGAGCTCGCGCGATCGTTTCAGCCACCTTTCTGGTGATTCCCGTGCGAGAATAATAAACGACGAGCGTCTTCATTAGACGGTTATTTCGTGTCGTCAAGCTTAACCGTTTCATTTCCTTTGTGGGCACGACCACGTCGGCCGCAGAAACCCCGTCCCTGTTGCGGAGATGGCGAAAAATACAAATGCTGATTGGCCGCTTTTGGATTAGTAGGCTTGAGTAATTTCGCGAACGCCTGTCAGTTTGTAGCTGATATGCGCGTCTTTCGAGGTGCAAGGAACGTGATCTTTGATCTGCACATTCACTCAAAATACTCGGGCGATTGTAGAATGGCGCCGGCCACCATTCTCAAGGTCGCAAAAAAAATTGGATTGGACGGTATTGCCGTCGCGGACCACTTAACCATCAAGGGCGCAGTTGAGACGCGCAGATTGAACGACGATCCTGATTTTTTGGTCATCGTCGGCGCCGAAATTGAGACGGCGAACAAGGAGGACCTGATCGGTTTATTTCTTACAGAGGAAATTGAGTCCCGAAACACCGCAGACGTAATCACCGAGGTCAAAGCGCAAGGTGGCATTGTTTTTTGGGCACATCCATTCCGAGTCGGGAAAAACCTATTACACCCCGAGGCGATTGAGCGACTTGATCTCATTGAGGGGTTCAATTCGAAAACGAGCGCTTCGCGCAACGCGCTTGCGCAACAGCTCGCTCGTCAATATGATAAACCCGTGATAGGAGCCAGCGACGCACACCAGGTCGCGGAAATAGGAAATGGCAAAACGTTGGTACGTAGCGCTGATTTTGGCGCGACGAGAGAATCGCTTGCTTGCGGGAAGACGCAGATAGTGGACTCTCACTTGTCCTACGATTACCTATACGATACGCTTTGAGAATCAATAGTCCGTTTCGCAAACGGCTTTCATTTGGGACAAGAGAAGGTCCCGTACTGACAACGGCTCTAGCATGATCGGGGCTGCGCCTGAAAGCGCTCTGTCTCTGGGCTGCTTAATCCCGCGCATCAATCACGTTTAATAATGAAAAACTACAAATAGAAGTGAAGCAGAACAACTACTGTTAAACTTAGCGAGGTGAGCCGCCAAATCAGACAGCACAATATACAATCAAAACTGTTTTATTGCGTAAATATTGGTCATTCCGACCAAGTAAGCTAGTCGGCCGTCGATTTGGAGATGGCCGGCGCATCTTACACAGTTAGTAAAAAAACTTTTTTTGGCAAAGATTAAAGGCTGCACCAATTTTGTTCGTGTAGCGTTTGCCGTAAATCTGTCATACTAGTTAGTAGGCTTGATAAACAAAAAAAGGGAGCAGAGAAGTATCTGATTCTCTGCCCAACTAGCGTGGCAGCATTATGTTAGTACAAATGAGCTCATTATTCGCTGTGCTTGCGCTAAGTACGTGTCATAGTCCCTGGGCACGGCCTTGTAAGCAATCACATAGCCTGTGTTGTTATTTATTACGAAAGTCTCCGTTACTTTGAGCGTCGTGTTAGTACTACTAGCTGGCGTTGTGTTAAGCTGGACTGGGACGAGCCCTTGAAAAACGATTGTTTGTGCTGGCTGTCCAGAAACTGTCGTGGTGTTGTTTGAAATTTCCTGATAGCTCGGGTATTTTGTGACGTTGGCCATCTGAGAGTCTACAAAACTGCCTAACGTTTGGCCTGCGCTAAGAGCAACTGTGCCGACGTTCACGCCATCAACTTTCGAATTTGGATTCAGATAGACGTATATCTTCACTTGGGTTGTTGGATCCGTTGTCGTGTCTGCTTTGAGCGACGTTGGATACGTGACATTGAAACCAGTACCGCTTGAAAAAGTCGTGTTGTTGCCATTGGTCGTCTGTGACGATGGGATCGGAGTCGGAGAAGGACTGGTATTCGTCGTGCAGCCAGCCGCTGTAGCCGCCAGTGTTATTAGCGTTGCGATCACGAGCGCCGTAATTAGATTGCGATTATCCATAGTATCAGCTCTCGCGTATATGGAAAGCTTCTAGACAATAAAGGTTTGCATCCTCACCCAGAGCTGATTCGTCGCGCGTCATCCACGAGCAACCGATGGACTGGTTGATTTCCTGTCGGCTCGCTTCGATGCAGGAACACTCGCGGCCGCTTGTTCACCTTGGCCCCCCAATAAGTCTTTATTCGAAAAGGAACTTCAATGATGATGAGCAATCGCAAATCGTTGCACGTTGCGATGTTTCATGGTTTTGGAAGCTGCGCTTGAGATACCCACTTCGCAGCCTGCCACGTAGGTGGATGCATGGCGAACGCGACAATCAAATTTTCAAAGAGGCTAGACGTGCTGCCGCCCTACCTTTTCGCCCAAATAGATACGTTGAAGGCAGAAAAGGAGGCACAAGGAATCGACGTGATTGATCTTGGAGTGGGGGATCCAGATCAGCCAACGCCGCCTCATATCATAGATTCGCTCGTGCGCGCCGCGCACAACAATGCGAACCATCGGTACCCCTCCTCTGAAGGTATGCTATCGTTTAGAGAGGCCGTGAGTGAGTGGTACGCGAAGAAAGGCATCGTTGTGGATCCAGCGCGTGAGGCCTCAGCCCTAATCGGATCGAAGGAAGGCATAGCGCATCTTCCCTTAGCCTTTATCAACCGAGGGGATAAAGTCCTTGTTCCCGATCCCGCGTATCCCGTATACCGGATAGCAACTATCATGGCCGATGGCAAGCCGATAAGCATGCCACTAACTGCTGACAACGGGTTCTTGCCAAATATTGACAAGGCAGTAACCGACGCCAAGTTGCTCTTCATTAACTATCCGAACAATCCGACAGCTGCTGTCGCTGACAGTGACTTTTTTAGGGCCATCGTCGACTACGCCTCTGACAACGATGTTATCGTCTGCCACGACGCAGCGTACTTAGAGTTGACTTATGACGGCTACACAGCTCCGTCGTTTCTCTCCGTACCGGGGGCAATGGATGTTGGAATCGAAATCGGCAGCCTGTCCAAAACGTACAACATGACCGGCTGGCGAATAGGGTTTGCAGTAGGAAACGCCGATGTGATAGCCGGCCTCAGAAAAGTCAAATCGAACCTGGACTCAGGCGCATTCCAAGCGGTACAGGAAGCAGGGATCGCTGCTATGAAGGGGCCACAGGACACAGTTGAAGTGCTCAAGAGCCTCTATTCAGAACGCAGAGACGCACTAGTCGATGGCCTAAGGAACATTGGCTGGTCCGTGGACAAGCCGAAGGCAACGTTTTATGTCTGGGCTCCCGTTCCAGAAGGAAGCTCATCTCTCCAGTTTTCAATGCGACTTTTAGACGCCGGGATTGTGGCAACGCCAGGCATTGGCTTTGGAGACCACGGGGAGGGCTACATCAGATTCGCGTTGACTGTGCCCGTCAGCACAATCGAGGAGGCAGTGACGCGGCTCCAGGAGGTTCTCTAATGGATTTCGGCACGCGGGAACATCTCGGCGAGAAGAACGGCCATCTCATCATCGGAGGCGCCGATGCCGTTGAGCTCGCACGGAAGCACGGCACGCCGCTCTATGTAACTGACGAGCGGCGCATTCGGAGCAACTACCGGCGCTTCGCGGCCGCGTTCCCCGATGCAGATATATACTACGCCGCAAAGGCGAATAGCCACATAGCGGTCCTGCGCATACTCGCGCAAGAAGGTGCTGGCGCCGACGTATTCTCCGATGGTGAGCTGTATGCTGCCCTCCTTGCCGGGATCCGGCCCGACCGCATCCTTTTCAATGGAAACGCAAAAACGGACGCCGAACTTGCAATGGCGTGTGAAACCGGCGTGAAGGTGTCCGTCGATTCACCTGATGAACTCCGAGCGCTCGCACGAATTGCGTCAGATGCAGACAGAGAGGTTGAAATCGCATTCAGGGTCAATCCTGACGTATCCCCCGCGACGCACCCTAAGATCGCAACGGGTCTGGCCCAATCGAAATTTGGAATCCCCCCTACTCAGGTGCTTGCGTGCTACGCTGACGCGCTCTCACTTGAAGGTGTCCGGCCTGTTGGCATTCATTGTCACATCGGTTCACAGATACTCGAGCTTAGCCCCTTCGCCGAGATGATGACGCGGATGATGGATCTCGTTGAAAAACTCAGAAACGACCTTGAGCTCGAACTCGATTTCGTTGACGTCGGCAGTGGACTGGGCATACCGTACGCCGGGACGGCGCCAACCCCAGTCGACCTCGCGAATGTGATCCTGCCGATCTTCACCGAACGTACACGCGCGCTGGGGGTGCGCCCCAAGCTCGTGCTTGAACCGGGAAGGTACGTCGTCGGTGACGGCGGAATTCTGCTCTGTGCGGTAAGCACCGTCAAGGAGGCGCATAGCACCTTCGTCGGCGTTGACGCTGGGTTTAACCTCCTGCTTCGTCCAACCTTGTATGAGTCGTACCACGAGGTGATCGTCGCGAATAAGCTCGATAAAACACCCGATAACGTATACACGGTCGTTGGCCCGATATGCGAAAGCGGCGATATACTGGCAAGAGATAGACGTCTTCCACGTGTTGAAAAAGGGGACCTAATCGCTATACTCGACACAGGCGCGTACGGGTTTGCCATGAGCTCTCAGTACAACGGACGCGCGCGCGCTAGTGAACTCCTCGTTAGCGCGGGTGAAGCAGAAATTATTCGAAGGCGCGAAACCTACGACGATCTCTTGATCGGGCAGCGTATTCCGCCGCGCCTGTTATGAGGGTCCGTTATGAGGGCGATAAAGTTCGTCAAAATGCACGGCAACGGGAACGACTTTGTCATCATTGACGAGACCGAGAAAGAGACCATCAGAAACAAATCGAGTTTTGCTATTGGCGCGTGTGATCGTCGGTTTGGCATAGGCGCCGATGGGATCCTTTTCGTATCGCGGCCTGTCGGGGCCGATCTCGGCATGCGATTGTTTCAGCCTGACGGTTCTGAAGCGGAGATGTGCGGAAACGGCATTCGTTGTCTCGTCATGTACGCCGTCGACGCTGGATATGTGAAGCGGGGCAGCGTCACGGTGAAGACAAAGGCGGGAGTTCGCGAAGTCACTGCTAAGAAAAGCTCGGTAATTGTCGATATGGGCAAGCCTCGCTTTGGCCGCTCAGTGATACCAGCTCTGGGCACGGGCAGTCAGTTCGTCGAAAATATGCACGGGGTGGTGGTTTCTGCAGTCAGCACTGGCGTCCCGCATGCGGTGATCTTTGACGATCAAGCTGATGTCGACGTGCACGACCTAGCAGTAAAGATTCGGTTTGATCCCGTGTTCCCTCAAGGAGCCAACGTCGATTTTGTGAAAGTCGATGGTAACACGCTTGTTGTTCGGACGTACGAGCGCGGCGTGGAACGGGAGACTCTCAGCTGCGGCACCGGTGCTGTCGCAGCCGCAGCTGTAGCGAACCAGATGGGCCTTATAGGCACCCGGGTCACCGTGAAAACGCCAGGCGGTTCTTTGAAGGTTACGTTGAGGAAAGATCGCGCCCTAATGGAGGGGCCGGCAGAAACGGTCTACAAGGGCATCTATTTCCTGAAAAAGGTTACGCGTCGGAGAGTCCCTGACCCGTAATCTTAAAATACGCGCTTGTCTCGAGCGGCATTATTGAATGCTTCTTCAATATCGCGCGCCGCCGTTCCGAGTGAGTTTTTACGAACTGCAAAACAATGGCGGAGACGTTATCAAGCAAATACCCAGCAACAGGCAGCACTTCCTGGGTGTCGGTGTCGACATACACCTGATTCGTTAACGTAACGGCTAGGTCATACTTTTTGGCTAAACCGAGCAGCAAAAGAACTTGATTGGCGAAGGCCTGTCGCGACCTAATTTCCGTGTCTTTTGCCTGTTCGAGCCGATAGTATGTGGTCACCGCGTCGAAAATGATAAGCCCTACATTTTCCTTCGCTATTTTCCTGATATTGCGCAGCGTAACTCGCTGCTGGTCGAAGCTTTTGACCTCGAAAACGAGCAGTTTTTGACTGAGCGTTGCAGTATCTGTCGCAGCGATCTGAGCGAAGCGTTCGCTTGGGAATGGATCAGAAGCGATAAATATCACACGCTTTTCGCTTCTTATGACGCTCGTAGCTAGCTGTATGCATAGGCCGGTCTTCCCACTTCCCGGCTCTCCATAGATATGCGATACGACTCCTGTCGGAAAGCCGCCGCCGATGAGAGCGTCGATGCCGTGGCAGGTACTTGGATAAAGCGTCACTGTTCACCTCTTCAGAGCAAATCTAACCTCAAAAACAACGCAAAGCCGTTCGCTATGGCATTATAGAGAGTTAGAGTTATAAACTTTCGTTCCGCAATAGAAACAGGAGGGGCAACGATCCACATCGCCCTAGCAACGACGGACTTCGCACTTTACCAGGACATCACGAGAGAGCTTCGCGAAAAGAGACTCAAATTTGTAACTGTTGCGCCAAGCGAAGCTGTAGGACGCGAAGTTGGCGTGGTGATTACTTCTGACAAGGAGGCGAGCGCGATCTCCTTTCCGAATGTCGTTATCGCGACTGATCCCGAGATGGCGGTCAGCGAAGCGTTACGACGTCTCAGGAACACCGGCGTACCTGAAAGCGCCGTTATAGGGATCGATCCAGGAAATGAACCTGGCATTGCCGTCGTCGCGAATGGTATCGTTGAGGCCGTGTATCGTGTCCCATTAAGGCAGGCTTCGAAGATTGTGGAGCGCATTCGGCAGACCTATCCTGATATCCTCGTAAGAATTGGAAACGGAGCACGTCTGACGAGCACGCACTTAGCAAACGCCTTAATTTCGCACGGCATCGCCGTTGAGTTCGTCGATGAAAGCGGAACCTCGCCATACATGGGGAAGGGCACGGCAGGAACCGCGATTTCAGACATCGTTGCCGCAATCAATATCGCATACACGCAAGGCACTCCGGCGGGACATCAAGACGTGCTCCCTTCGAAGGGTGAGATCCGGCGGATTCAAGAGAGGACCAGAGAGCTCTCTGAGGGTCGAACAACAATTTCGCGAAAGCTTGCCCAAAGGGTAGCGAAAGGCGAAATAACGATAAGTCAAGCTCTCGCGGAACACGCCGGGAGCAGCGAGAATAAAACGTACTAGCCGTTGAGTCGGCCCCAAGCCTCTTGTTCAGCTATCCTCATAACACGCTTAACAGGGATATTTAGCTTCTTGGCAAGCGCAGTTGCATCGTCAAATTCGGCGGCAACGTTGAGTACAGTCCCGTGCTGGTCTGTCGCAACTTTTACGTTGATCGTGTGGGATTCATTGCCTATGCGCACCGTTACGGGCTCAAAACGCCTCAGTGTTTTGATTCTATGAAGTGTAGGCGTGATTCGCACTCCTAAGCTGCCAGTTTCTTCAATGATCTTCTTTGCAAGTCGGTGCGTTTCAGCGGGTCGGGCGATCACCTGGATAATGTGACCAGTTCTGCTTTTTTTCCCCGTCGTAGGTATTATTGCCACGTCGAGCGCGCCAATTTCGAGGAGCCCCTCTATGAGACTTCCGAGCACCTCTCCTGTGACGTCATCAACGTTGGTTTCAAGCACTTGGACGTCATCGAGCAGCAGATCTTCATTAACTTGGCCGAGCGTGGCACGCAGCACGTTTGCGTGAAGGTAGTCCCGAGACCCAGCGCCGTACCCCACGCGCTCGAGGGTCATTTGCGGCAAGAAAACGTCCGAAATTCCTGTGAAAAATGCAAGTATAGCCGCACCTGTCGGGGTGAGCAGTTCGCCTTCAACAGGTCCTCCTCTGGTTATCAGGTGGTATTTGGACAGTATGGCAGCGGTCGCGGGAGCGGGTACGGGCAGACATCCGTGATCAGTCTCCACAGACCCCCCGCCCACGCATATAGGGGCCGTGAATACGGAGTTAACCTGCAGTTGCGAAATAGCAGTGCAGGCGCCGATCACATCTGCAACGGCATCTTGAGCGCCCACTTGGTGGAATACGAGCTCATCTTTGTGAACTCCGTGCACGGCTGCCTCTGCCTCTGCCAGGATCCCAAATATCGCGCTCGCATCTGCGAGTATCGGTGAACTAATCCCGCACGATTGAATCGCGTCGATGAGTTCCAGGTACGAACGTGACCCGTCGTGCGCGATCACGTTGACGCGCATTGCCCGTATCCCTGACTTTTGCACCTCGCAGATCTGTACTTCGACGTCGGCGGCAGCTTCCATGTTCTCTCGAACGTCGGATGCGTTCGCGCCAAGATCGATGAGGCAACCGGTCAGCATATCCCCTGAAGCGCCGGAAAAAGGCTCAAATGCAAGTATCGTCATGCGTATGCAGCTAGAGCTCTTTTAGCCACCCTTATATATCACCATGGTATCATATAAGCTTAGGTTCTGATCGTATGCCGGAAGAAGCCCAGCTAAAAGTCGCAAAAGCCTATCCGAACGATTCTGGAAGGGGTATCGCTCGACTTGACCCAGACACACTTCTGAAGCTTCAGCTATCTCCTGGAGAAATCATCGAGATCGTTGGCAAGACTAGCACCGCCGCAAAAGTCTGGCGGGCCGATCGTCAGGATTGGCACGAGGGCATCATACGGATAGACGGTTTCATTCGTCAAAACGCAGGCGTCGGAATGGGGGAGCGTGTTCTTGTGCGCAAGCCAAAGGTCAACGAAGCGCAGAAAGTTGTGCTTGCCCCTCCTGAAGGGAGTGTTGCCCAACCGCTTGCCGAGATGACCGATAGCGTGCACCGTCAGCTGCTCAAGCGCCCTATGGTTCAGGGGGACGTCGTGCCCATTATGAGTGTCGCGTCGCATCCGCTCTTGCGGGTGCCCGGTCAAGCCGTGCCCCTCATCGTCGTCAATACGAGTCCGCTGGGTGTGGTATTCATCACTGAGCGGACCCAACTCGATCTAAGGGATAAGCCCGTCAAAGGGTTTGAATCCGTGCGCGCTACGGGCATTTCGTACGAAGATATCGGAGGCCTCAGCGACGAGATACAGCGCATACGAGAGATGATCGAACTTCCTGTGAAGCATCCCGAAGTCTTCCAAACCCTTGGCATAACGCCACCGAGCGGCGTGCTGCTTTACGGGCCTCCTGGTACCGGCAAGACGCTCATTGCAAAAGCCGTTGCGAATGAATCGGGCTCAACGTTCTATTCGATAGCGGGACCTGAGATTATGAGCAAGTACTATGGGGAGAGCGAGCAAAGGCTGCGTGAAATCTTCGAGGAAGCTCGCGAGCGCACTCCCTCGATTGTATTTATCGATGAGCTTGATTCAATTGCGCCGAAGCGCGAAGACGTAACCGGAGAAGTCGAGCGACGCGTTGTCGCGCAGCTGCTTACCATAATGGATGGGCTTGAAGAGCGGGGCGAAATAATAATAGTCGGAGCGACAAACAGGGTTGAAGCGATTGATCCTGCTTTGAGGCGTCCGGGGCGGTTTGATAGGGAGATCGAAATATCGGTGCCGGATTATAGCGGCAGAGAGGAGATACTCCAGATTCACACGCGGGACATGCCGCTCGCCAGCGACGTTAAGCTTGAAGCGCTAGCGAGCATCACCCACGGCTTTGTGGGAGCAGATCTCCTCTCGCTCACGAAAGAGGCGGCGATGCGTGCCTTGAGGAGATACATGCCAGACATCGACCTCGAAAAGGAGATTCCGGCAGAGACTCTCACTAAAATGAAAATCACTGAAGAGGACTTCAGCGAAGCGTTTCGAGAAATTCAGCCGAGTGCCCTCCGTGAGATTCTTGTTGAAATTCCTGATACCACCTGGAGCGACGTAGGCGGGCTTGAGGAAGCTCGGCAGGAGTTGATCGAAGCGATAGAATGGCCTCTGAAAGAGCCCCGATCATTCAGAAGAATGGGCATTAAACCGCCTCGGGGCATCTTGCTGTTCGGGCCGCCAGGAACTGGCAAGACCCTCATCGTCAGAGCGGTGGCTAATGAAACTGAAGCGAACTTCATAAGCGTGCGGGGCCCTGAGCTGATGAGTAAATGGGTCGGTGAATCAGAGCGCGCAGTAAGGGACGTTTTTAAGAAGGCGCGACAAGTGGCGCCTGTTGTTGTTTTTTTCGACGAACTCGATGCGCTCGCCCCGGTGAGAGGCGTAGAAGACACGTCACGGGTCTCTGAACGAGTCGTGAACACTCTGCTGACGGAGCTTGACGGCTTACAAGATCTCAAGGACATTGTCGTGATCGCCGCTACGAACCGGCCTGACATAGTGGATCCCGCGCTGTTACGCTCAGGACGATTCGATCGAATGATACTGATGGGTGCACCTCAGAAGAGTGCGAGAGTATCAATCTTGAATATCCACACGCGGACAATGCCTCTCTCTGATGACGTTGACATCGAAGAGCTTGCGGATCTTACGGAGTGGTACGTAGGCAGCGACCTAGAGACTCTCTGCAAAGAAGCGGCAATGCTCGCGTTACGAGAGGCGATGGACATAAGTTCGATTGAAATGCGTCATTTTAGAGAAGCACTCAAAAAAGTACGGCCAGCGATTGACGAACACACGATGCAATACTACGAGCAGATAAAACAGAAATTTGCAGGGGGGCGACCTGCTGAGCCGACGACGCACATAAGCTATCAGTGAGCGCCGGGCACAAGAAACCCTTTATATGATAACTACATAGCAGGCAAAGATGAAGAAGGAGATATTCGCTAAGAATCTGTCTAATAAGCAAGTAATGGGGAGCGATGGTACAGACATCGGCACGCTCTATGACCTCATTATAGATGGGAGCACAGGCGATATCCTTGATCTCAAAGTGAAGCCCGATCCCGATCTGAACCTGCAGGAGTTTAGGGCAGAAAACGACTTCATATTTCTACCATTTGACGCCGTCAGGGCGATAAAGGATTACATCGTCGTCGATAGAAAGTTAATCAAACAGCCGTTGTGATCAAAAGAAACGCTGCAGCGCCCGTTTGAGACGAGTGTCGTAGATGGTACTGAAAATTGTCGCTTTGGCTCGTGGTTTTTTTGTGATTGATTCAGATCGCTGACGTGCAGTGGCATTACCGAGCGTGGCGCAAACTGAGATAAAAAGAGGCACGCGTACTAATCCATAAAGCTTTGCGGCACGTAATCGGACTAAAAAGCGGTTTTAAAGCATCTCCGTAAGCCGATTACGCATCGTAGGCGCAAAAGGCCCATATCAAGCTTCGCGTTTGCAAAGTTTTCGATGGGTAGGAAGTCGTTATCGGACGTGCAAGACTATTGACTCGACAGGATGCGACTAGATAAAAAGAGCAGCGTATTCGGTATTTCGCGCGTCATTCTGTTTTTTGGTTGCGGCTGCCGGATGCACCGTAACCTTCAAAGCTCCTAATCAGACAGTCGAACAGCATTGTCATCTGTCATTCGCGAACAAGACTGCTAACAGCCTTCAAGGTATTCGTGACTTAGTGAAGAGAGAGCGCAAAAAGCCAGAGCAGGGGAATGAAATGCAAGTCGACGATTTAATGAGTGCGCCTGTATACACAGTTTCACCTGATGATACTGTCAGTCACGTGAAAAATGTTATGCTTAAACACAAAGTGGGCAGGGTAGTAGTGGCGTGTGAAGGGGCTCTTGTCGGCGTTATCGCCAAATAGACCTCGCGAAGATGCTCGAGTCGTCAGAGGCCGGTTGGCGAAGGAGACATCAAGATCGCGCCTTAGCGAAGACCATAATGTCTGAGAATCCGCTCACTGCTTTACCTGAGACGTCAATCGCGAATGCGGCTCAAGAGATGATAGCAAACGGGATCGGCTGCCTCTCAGTTAAAAGATGGCGAACTAGTTGGCATCTTCACTGAGACTGATTTGGTAACCTATTTTGCAACCACAGACTCGAGAGTGCAGGTCAAGACTATAAAGACCGATTCATTTCTCACGTGCCACCGCCACCATTCTATCAACCACGTGTTGCGCGACATGGAAACCAACCACTTTTTTCGGACGATCGTTCAGGAAGGGAACGGCGTTCCTGTTGGCATAATTACGCATACTAATCTGACTTTTGCCAAAGAGCCGTTTGTGAGTTCAAAAGACGTTGTGATGGTGAGAAAGGCCGAACACGCAGGCGTGCAAAAAAATCGATACGTGCGAAAAGTGCTCGAAGTTGCAGAAGACATCATGTCAGAGCCGCTCATAACGATCGGCAGTGAGTCAAGAGCAGTGGCCGCCGCCCGATTGATGGTTACGAAACGAATAGATGCCATTCCTGTCGTCAGAGAGGAGTCGGTCGTGGGCGTTATATCGAAAACCGACATCGTCAAGAGGATGGTAGAATAAGGTGGCTATCTGTTTGGCTTGATCAACGCACGGGAGCAACTATGCGATTCGACAACTACGCCTCAAGCACAGCATCAGATCTAGCGGCGCGGGCGTACATCATCGATAAAACTGATCGAATATCCCACGCCCTCGATCTCATGGAAAAACACAAAGTCAATCAACTGCTCGTCACGAACGAAGGGGAGATCTTCGGCGTTTTAACGAAAAAAGGGATTGCACGCACACTGGGGGCTAGTGGCGACGTCATTAAGCCAGCGTCATCACTTCACGTGACCAAAGCAGTTGATGAGACGTTCACCACCGTAAGCGGCGCACTGACTACAGGCGAGATCAACCTCCTGATGAAATCCTCTGAGGTATTGGTCGTCGTCTGTGACCAATCTACAGGGTGGATGACGTTTAACGAGATCGTCAAAGCCAGCAGACCAGTCGGATCTGCAGGCGAAATCATGGATCCGCCCGTAACATGTTCGCCTTTCGACCGAGTAACCCACGTGAGGCGAAGGATGATCGACGAAGATGCGTGGTGGATGATGGTCGTTGAGGACAACAAGCTCGTTGGCATTATAACAGAGAATGACATCGCGAAGGCGATGAGCCAATTTAGAGATGTAGTGAAAACCCACTATCAAGATTCACGGATAAAGAAACTCGTCGTCGATGATATTATGGTCACTGACCTCGTATTTGTGAGAACTAGTACTCCGTGCGGTGAAGCGGTAGATCTAATGCTGAAACACGACGTCGAGGGCGTGCCCGTCTTTGATCAAACGGATGCCTTAGTCGGGATGATTACTCAAAATACTATCCTTCGCAAGCTTGAGTGACACGAGATCAGCAACAGCCCTCTGCAGACTGCCCGCTTAACAAAGGCGCTGTCTGCTACCGCGGCGTGATGCCACCAGTGCAGTCGATTACTCCTGGGCCTCCGATCTCGCCACTGATTTTAAACCGACAGCCGGTCAACATCTGAGTTACCTCCGCGGCAGTTACGGTGTGAAGCGTAAGCTTGCTTATTGCAATTCTAGAACGTCCCTCTGCTAACGCCAACCAGATAACCAACTGGTCGCCCAGATGCACGTCGAACGGTGCCCCTTTCGATAATTGCGTTAGAAGCCGCGCTGCCCCCTCTCGTCCAACGAGCTCAGCAGGCTTGCCTCGCGCGCCTAAAGCATCCCCTGCTAATCTGCCTCCAGTTGACGTCTCCGCCCAGAGTACTATGCCGCTTCCAGTAGATGGGTTTTCTTCTCTTTGATCAGAATCTCGCTCGATGCTTACATTTGGGTAACCCGCGAGCGTGCAGCTTTGTGTCGCTGCTTCCGCTTGGCGTTTTGCGACGTGAGCTGGGAGATTGCGCGAGTGTGATATCCCTCTAATACCTCGTAGAGATCCCATGCTGACGACATTAAGAGCAGTTAGTCTTTCTACGGGCGTGACGACGGCCTTTAGGGCCCCCCCGCCGCGAGGATAGAACCCCCTCTTTACGAGGCGCAATTCGTAGAAAAATCCCATGGTAGCTAGTACAGGATTTAAGACATTGATCACGTAGTCGACTTGTGGTGCCAAAGGATTGTTTGTGCCACCGATGAGGGTAACAGAAGAAGGTTGATCGGCGAATGCGAGCACGGGCAGAAGTGCTTGCAGCATGAGTGTAGTACTGCCGGCAGTTTTCGCATCAAAGCGGTAAATCCCACCGCGCCTCCGCCCTGGAACGAAAGTTACTTCAGACGAGCCAAGGTCGAGCCCGTCCACCTTCGCGTTTGCTACCTCCGCTAAGGCTCGCATCGCCGTCATATGTTGAGGTCGCAGTCCAGGGTTTGCCCGGTTGACCCTCACGTTCTTCATTGCAACGGACTCGCCGGTCAAGGCTGAAAGCGCTATGCAAACGCGCAGCACTTGTCCTCCCCCCTCGCCTACGCTGCCGTCAATCTTGATCATCAATATTTTAACGTAGACTCAACATATGAGAAACTACTGGTGAGTGGCAACTGGGGGAACGTGAATCTCAAATCGATCAACATCGGCTCAACAAAGCGCTGGCGGCAGGTGCAGATTACAGCAAGCAGTTGACGTGCAGTAAACCGCCAAGCAAGTATTATTTAGTACTTGGTCCTTCTACTATCCGAGTTTTGACTGCCGCGTATGGCAGTCGATTGTTGTGGGAGCACAGCATGGGACGACAGGACACGACTACAGTTTGTAAACTTTGTCAGCGCAGCTTCGAAAAGTCAGAAGTAGGTCGAATCAAAATCCTAAGACGCGAAAAAAAAGGAGAAAGCGCTCTCTGGATCTGCTCTCACTGCGCAGGGCGAATTAAGTTCGCAGAGCACTGAGGCGCTGAGTGCCCCTCCGGCGCAAGTCAAGCCACGCCAGTCTTATGCACGTCTGTCGTGAGCAGATGGAGGGACCGTGTCTGCGTTTTTTGTCCCCGCCCATGTCGACCCAAATCAGTTTTCGGCCGACCTATCTGAGCTCTTCGGACATCGTAACGAGGGCGCCAGCGTGCTCTCTGATGGCATTAATGAGCTCAGCTCGGTTGGCTGCGATCAATACGTATTTATGCCCTTGTTGTGTTCTATGAGCATGTGAGGGTTGTTTCACTCACGGGTGAAGAAAAACAGCGTGAGCGCTTCCTTGCCGAACTTGCTCGTCGCTACAAGGTGGCGACGCTCCGCGAAGAACACGAGGCTAAACCGGCGTCATTTACGAGAAAAATCGCGAGCGACCTGCTTTCGATACAGTCACCCACGAGATACGTTCTGACGCAGCGCACTGTTGATGCAAATGAGATCGCACGAGAGCTCGATCAGTTAGTGGAACGAGAAGACATTGATTTTGCGGTTGTTGTAGGCAGCGCGCTTACATCAAGAATTACATCCTTTCACGAGGTTTACGAGGCGCGATTAGGGCCTTCTATGAACTTCGGACAACAGTTTGAGTCGCTTGCGACTGCACCGGAATGGATAACGCTCGGTGCACTCGTAAGAGCCGTGCGCGCACACCCTGATATTCACAAAGCAGGAGCGATACTTACGTTCACCGGAGTTGTCCGCGGAGAAGCGTTAGCGCTTGAATTTGACATCTACGAAGGGGAAGCCCAGCAGCGAATCTCTTCAATCGCGCGCGATTTAATGGCAATAGAGGGCATAGTCGACGCAAAGATATACCACAAATCAGGCCGTGTCAATAGAGGCGAGGACATCGTGTACATCGTCGTTGCGGCGGCACATCGACAAGAAGGCTTTAAGGCACTGAGGGATGCAATAGAACGGATCAAGAAAGAAGTTCCCATTTGGAAAAAGGAACTTACTGAACGAGGTGACAAATGGGTAGGAATATGAGGGCGGCACGCGCTAATGACGAGTTCACGATAACGCGCTCGCGTTTCATTCGAGGGGCACGTATTCTTTCTACAAGACGTCGGGGGCTCTCATCATGAGGCTTTTTGGAACGAACGGTGTGCGGGGGATAGTAAACCAGGATGTTACTGCAGAGCTCGCCCTGCGGCTGGCGATGAGCCTGGGAACACTTACGAGGGGCACTGTGGCGGTCGGACAGGATACACGCGTGTCCGGTCGTATGCTCAGTCACGCGGCCATCGCCGGACTGCTCGCAACGGGTTGCAAGGTCATAAATCTCGGCATAGCGCCGACTCCTGCGGTGCAGTACTTCGTGCGCGACAACGCCGACGCGGGAATCGTGATCACCGCATCGCACAATCCGCGCGAATACAACGGGCTAAAACTGATCGCAGGAGATGGAACGGAATTCGCAAGTGAAGGAGAACTTGCTGTTGAAGACGTGTATTTCAAAGGCGGTCTCAGGCTTGCTGACTGGCGCGAGACCGGGGAACTTTCGGACACTAACGTGATACCCGCTTACATTGAGGGCACTATAGGGAAGGTGAACGCCCCGGACATTAAAAAGCGCGGGTTCGTTGTGGCCGTCGATACTGGCTGTGGGGCGGGCAGCCTTGTTACGCCCTTCTTGCTGAGCAAGCTCAACTGCAAAGTCACGACGATTAATGCGCAGATCGACGGCACCTTCCCTAGTAGAAATCCAGAACCGACAGAGGACGTGCTTACCGATCTTGGAAAGATCGTCATCTCGAACGGCGCCGATTTGGGCGTTGCACACGACGGAGATGCCGATAGAGCGGTTTTTATCGACGAGAGGGGGAATTTCGTCAATGAAGACGTTCTACTTGCGATTATCGTCAAGCACGTTCTCTCTAAGAAAGTAGGCCCTGTCGTCACACCCGTCAGCTCATCGCAGCGGATAGTCGACGTAGCTGAAGCAGCTGGCGGTCACGTCATATGGACTCCTGTGGGGAGCATCTACGTCGCGAGGATGATGATGCAAGTGAATGCTGTGATAGGGGGAGAAGGCAATGGGGGTATCATCTTCCCTGAACATCAATACTGTCGAGATGGAGCGATGACGGTAGCGAAGGTACTTGAGATAATGACCGAGCGTGGCAAGAAAATCTCTGAGCTCGTCAAAGAGATTCCCAAACGATATATGGACAAGACGAAAGTCACCTGTCGCGATCGGGATGCAACAATGCAACAAATCCGTTCATCTGTCGAAGGAAACATCGACACAACCGATGGGATAAAGATTTGGTATGACGACGGTTGGCTGCTGATACGCCCCTCTGGGACTGAGCCAATCATTCGAATTTTTGTCGAAGCTGAAACGAAGCGACGAGCCAGAGACCTCCTAGAAGCAGGTAAGCAACTGACCAAGGGCTGCTGATGTTAGAGCGCATGAATCGTGTTATCTGGTCTGGTGAGATATGAGCCTGGAGGAGCTTTTGATTCTTGATGCGGAGGCCGAAGCACACGAACGTAGTCTAGAGTTTTTTGTGACGGGTTGCAGTGGGTTTATCGGTACCCACTTGGTCGGCCGTCTCCTTAGTAACGGACACATCGTCACTGGCTACGACCTAGTCCAACCACAGTACGCTCACCCAAATTTTGAGTTTATAGAAGGGGATATCCTCGATTTGGAGAGACTCCAGGCGAGTATCGTTAAACCTGACGGCATCTTTCATCTCGCAGCGCAAACCAAGGTGCCTGATTCGACGCGCGATCCGGCTTACGACTTCCGCGTCAACGCGCAAGGTACGTTCAACGTCTTGTCTTGCGCCTCGGACGCTCGGCTCATTTATGCCTCGACGAGCACCGTCTACGGAACCGCTTCCGTGCCGACTGCAGAAACTTATCCTCTACGTCCTGTATCCTTTTACGGTGCTTCTAAAGCCGCTGGCGAGCTTTATTGCTCTGCGTTTAACGGCATTTTGGGACTGCCAACGATTTCTCTTCGTCTTTATAATGTCTATGGGCCAGGCAATGCCAAAGGCGTCATGTACGACCTCATAAGGAAGCTGCAGAGGGACGGTAGCGCCCTTGAAATCCTCGGCACAGGACTCCAGAAGAAAGATTACGTGTATATAGATGACGTGATTGACGCCTTCCTACTTGCTTATGATAAAGGGACCCCTGGCGACGCGTACAACATCGGCAGCGGGAGCGCCACCACCGTCAATGAGATTGCCGAACGCATCTGCAAGTTAATGGGCCTAGGTCCCGACGTCTATCGCACTGGCGGCAAGTCTTGGGAAGGCGACATTGAGTCAACGCAGGCTGACGTATCGCTTTTTGCTTCGTTTGGCTGGCAGCCTAAAATCGGTATAGAAGCGGGCTTACAGCACCTTTATAAATGGATTCAGGATCAACAGTGACGAGCACCACGCAAATAGCTTTCGTGGAGCGCAATCTATGCTCGCAGAGCTCTAGAGTAAAAAGAAATAAAGGCGTGAGTCCAGCTAAGTGCTAGACTCACTACAAATAGAGTTCAGGTTGTTACTGCCTACGCCGCATCACCAAGTACGCAACGGCCAACAATCCCACTACTCCGTACACCGCCTCAAATCCCGGCAAGCCAAGGAACCCCCCGCTCGCTGTTGGTGACGCCGTCGCCGTCGTTGAGGACGGCGGTATCAACACACCATTGATGACGTCAATTACGCCGTTTGTCGCATTAATATCCGCTTTGGTTACCGTCGCGTTGCCAACCATTAATGTGGTGCCGTTGACCGAGTAGGGTAGGGACAAACCGTTGACCGTCGTGAGCGTGCCACTACCGGTAAAGTTGCTCTTGAGCAGTTTCGTGGGGATGACGTGATAAAGCAGCAAGCTCTGTAGCGCCGTTGAGTTATTTTGCAAATTCGCGAGAGTGGAAGCGTTAACCTTGGCAAAAGCAGCGTTGTCGGGTGCGAAGACTGTGAAGTTCCCCGGGCCGCTCAACACGCTGGTGAGGTTTGCCTTCTTCAGCAGGCTCACAAGTGTTGTCAAGTTCGTGTTGTTCTCTGCAATTTGTGCTATAGTCTGGATAGGTTTTGCCGTCGCAGTCGTGGTCTGCGCTTGCGCGAAAGCGACACTTGACACTGCGACAGTAGAGAGAATCACTAAGGCCGCCACCGCAACAGAAAAGAGCTTCTTACTGATCATTTTTCACCTCTAAAATTGACTTACCTTGCTTTGATTTATGACTTCACATACGCAATAAACTTTGCTTTTTCGCTGCTAGCTACGCTACATTACCAAATACGCAACAACCAACAATCCTACTACTCCGTACACCGCCTCAAATCCGGGCAAGCCAAGGACTCCTCCTGCGGTCGGCACTACTGCACTCGAATAAGGGAAAAAAATAGAGGCGAGTCCAGCGAAGAGCTAGACTCACGACGGATTGTGCTTAGCGCGTTACTTCCTACGCAGCATCACTAAATACGCAACGGCCAACAATCCTACTACTCCGTACACCGCCTCAAAGCCCGGCAAGCCAAGGAATCCTCCGCTCGCTGTGGCTGACGCCGTCGCCGTCCCAGTCGTCGCCGTTTTAGTCGCGTTCGCCGTCGCCGTTTTAGTCGCGTTCGCCGTCGCCATTTTAGTCGCGTTCGCCGTCGCCGTGCTCGTCTGCGTTTGCGCGAAAGCTATACTCGACGCTCCGACAATAGAAAGAATCACTGCGGTTGCCACTACAGCAGAAAAAAGCTTCTTACTGACCATTTTTCACCTCCAATATAGACCTGCTTTCGTAGCAAACATGATTTCACATGCGCAATAAACTTTGCTTCTTGCGTTTCTATGCGCAACTTACTAAGCAAACAGCCCTGCTACCGCGTACAACGCTTCACAATCAGCAAATTAACCCGGGCTGAACTATGTTTCGTGGAATCAGAAAAAAAGAATAAAGTGCGAGTCCGGCCAAGTGCTAGACTCACTACAAATAGAGTTCAGGTTGTTACTGCCTACGTCGCATCACCAAGTACGCAACGGCCAACAATCCCACTACTCCGTACACCGCCTCAAAGCCCGGCAAGCCAAGGAATCCTCCGCTCGCTGTGGCTGACGCCGTCGTAGTCGTCGCGTTCGCCGGCGGCACTAATACGCTGCTGATCTCGTCAATGACGCCGTTCGATGCGTTAATGTTCGCTTGCGTTATAGTCGCGCCGTTGCTGAACGTCACCTTGGTGCCGTTGACAGTGTATGAGATCGAGTTTCCTGCGAGCGTCGTGACATTGCCACTCTTCGTAAAGTTGACTGTGCCGTTTATGACGTGGTTTAGCAGAATCTGTGTAAGCGCCGGCGTGTCATTCTTCAAGTCGGCGATCGTCGTGTTGTTGAGCTTTTCGAAAGCAGCGTTGGTCGGTGCGAGAACAGTGTACTTTGCCGTCGTATTGTTCAGCACCTCCGTCAGGTTGGCTTGCTTGAGGAAACTCACTAACGTGGACAAGTCTGCGGTATTAACTGCCGTCTGAGTGATCGTGCTGGTCGAAGTGGTCGTCGCTTGTGCGAAAGCGACACTCGACCCTCCAACGATTGAAAGGATCATCGCGGTTGCCACTACAGCAGAAAAGAGCTTCTTACTGACCATTTTTCACCTCCAAAATAGTTTGAGTTCTTCTACGAGATTTGCTATGCAATAAATTTTGCTTTTTCGCCTATACCGTCTCCTGTGGTCTCAAGACGATCCCTTTTGAGCCTCCAACGGCTCGTGAGAATTCGGCCGCGGTAGCACCTCAAAAATCGCTCGAGCGAGACGTCAGTTTTTAAACAAGCTGAAGCAATAAAGTCTTTTTGGTTTGGCTTGTGGCGCGGCAAAAAAGATCATTACGCGCTCGAATTGCGCTAATATTGCATCTTGGTTATTTTCCAATTGCCCCCTAAAGACGCTGAGTGGGGACAAGTTAAGTCAGAAATGTCGCTTAATGTGTGACTGACAGCACAAATAGCATATTGTTTTATATCTGCACCGAGAAAAGAAGTGCGGAGAAGTTGACATGTCTTGGAAGGAAATAAGCCCGCTGAGCAATATCCGTAGCAAGATGGATGGGCTCTTGGAGGATGACCACGACGAGTACGCAGGCCCAATGACCTCAACGCCGCCCGTCGACCTCATCGACCTCCCTGGGGAAATCGTTATTTTGGTTGATCTTCCAGGAGTTAGCAAGGACGACGTCAGGCTTGAAGGCAGCAGCGACATGGTGGAAATCACGGCGGAACGAGCTTCAAAATATGAGGATGATGAACACCTCATAAGGGAACGCGCGCCTCGCGAATATTACCGCTCAATCAAGCTCCCGACGAACATCGATGATGCTGCCGCTCGCGCAAGCTTCTTCAATGGCGTGCTCGAAGTTCACCTGCCAAAGATTGGAATCGCTGACAAGAAGCTTATTTCTATCGAGTAAGCCGATTTAGGCTGAAGCGGATTGACGGCATCAGACAGGTCTTCTCTTCATCTTGTGCTCGGTGGGGGTAACTCTCATCATGCGCCGTCACATCGAGGTATAAGTTATTTAGACGATAAATATTCCTTCTGGGTACTGCCAATGAGTGCAAGCCGCGTGCGATTCGCATGAGAATTGAAGCATTTACGGTCGACAATGTCCCTCGAGTAAAAGGTGGCGACGACATAACAGATTTTTTGCAGGACGCTGACCTTCGCGATGGGGACGTCGTTGTCATTGCCTCAACGATTATCTCAAAGGCTGAGGGTTTGATGGAGAGTTTGGAAACTTTCTCCCCCAGTGGGCGGGCTTGTAGAATCGCTGAACGACTTCACGAGGATCCACGCTTCATCGAAGCCGTGCTCGGCGAAACCACTGAGATCCTGATCGAGAAACCGTTCTTTCTTGTTGTGAGCAAGTTTGGTCAGGTCTGTGTCAATGCGGGGTTGGATCGCTCAAACGTGGCCGAAGGTTTTGTTTTGCTCCTTCCAGATGACCCCTCTGAAAATGCACGTCAGCTGCGCGATCGAATAAAAGACCGATTCTGCAAAAACGTGGCTGTGCTAATCACTGATACCTGCGGTAGATCTTTTCGCGAAGGACAAACCGGCGTCGGCATAGGGTTTGCTGGAATTGCGGCGATGAAGGACTGGCGCGGCGTGAAAGACCTTGAAGGGAAAGCGCTAGAAATAACCAACGAAGGCGTTGGTGATGAAGTAGCCGGTCTGGCCAACCTCATGATGGGGGAGGGCGCGTGGGGTACCCCGATCGTTATCGTGCGGGGTATCAGCTATGAGGATCGCGACTGTCCAGTGTTTCGCTCTGAAGAAACGGACATAATAAGGCAAGCAATTCGGGATGCAAATAGACAGAGCAAAGCGTAGGCAGTGCAATGGCAGCACCGTCTCTCTGGGCTCGTCTAAAATAAGCCCCGGTTTGGTGTGTAATCGCAGGTTGCACGAATTCGGCCCTCAAAGCGTAACTCACAGCGGGGTATGCAAATTTGGAACTCACTCAGCGGCCACAACGCGATAATCTAGCAGTGCGAGAGGCAACCTTAGACGATTTGCAACGTATTTTGGATCTGTACGCCCAACTCTTCTCAAACACGGATCAAGCTTCAGAGAACAGAACAGAGCCCCTCTCCGCACATTATGATGCATTTTCGGAAATCAAACGAAGCCCGGACAGCTATGTGTTTGTGGCCGAATCAGCTGGGGCTGTTGTCGGAACTATAGCGATCTCAATAATCCCAAACCTGTCACACGGTGGCAGGCCTTGGGGAGTTATTGAGAACGTCGTGGTAGACGAACGAGCTCGAAAGTCGAGCATTGGTGCAACATTGATGCGACACGCAATAGATCTTGCACGAGCTCAAGGGTGTTTTCGGGTGATTCTCTCAAGCAGCGTGCACAGAGAGGGTAGCCATGAGTTCTACCAGAGACTCGGTTTAGAAGCATTTGGCTACAGTTTCAACATGCACTTCCCACCGGATGGAAAGACCTAGGTATGGCCTCATAGCCGTGCAATAGCTCACTCCATTCAAGGCTGGCACCTTCGCAATGTTGCTCGGCGCTCCAAGATACGTTTTTCGCGCAAAAACAGAGCGTCCCGGCCGGGATTTGAACCCGAGTCTTGAGCTCCGCAGGCTCATAGGATATCCACTACCCCACCAGGACTCGCGTATCTCTATGTGCTTAAGGGTATAAATCGGTATTCAATCTGAGGGCTGGGCCCCTTCGACGTATCCCGCTATATCACTACCGACTTCTGAAGTGGTCGAGGTGCCTCCAAGGTCAAACGTGCGCACTTTACGTTCGCGCAGGTTGCGTTGAATAGCGTTCATAACACCGTTTGCAGCTTGTATTTCACCAAGACTCTCAAGGAGCATTGCCCCTGCCCAAATCGTAGCAATCGGGTTGACTTTGTTGAGTCCCTTATATTTTGGCGCCGATCCGTGAATCGGTTCAAACATTGACGTTCCTGTTGGGTTTATGTTGCCGCCCGGAGCAAGCCCTAGCCCCCCTTGCACCATAGCCCCTAGATCTGTTATGATATCGCCGAACAAGTTCGGAGCTACAACGACGTCAAACCATTCAGGATTCTTCACTAGCCACATTGTCATTGCGTCGACGAGGTTAAAATCTGTCTTAACGTGTGGATAACGCGCGGCCATTTCGGTGAATATTTGACGCCAGAAGCCATAAATGTCCGTCATCGCATTCATCTTGTCGACGCTCGATACGTGCTCCCCTCTTCGAGTTGCTAGCTCAAAAGCGTACCGCATCACGCGCTTGGTGCCCTCAGCTGATATTAGCCCCAGCTGATAGGCTATTTCGTCGCTATCGGAGTCGATGTCAAGGCCGAACTTTACGCTGTACAGGTTGCGTATTACATCTGCATCGCGGTGGGCGCTGCCTTTCTTGACACGGCCTCCCACCCCCACGTAGAGGTCTTCAGAATTCTCGCGCACTACCACGTAATCAATATCGTCAGGCCCCTTGCCTCGAATTGGTGTCTCTACACCCTCTAGCAGCCTAATAGGACGGAGATTTATGTATTGATCGAAGTAGAACCTCAGTGCGAAGAGTATTCCTCGCTCGAGGACCCCAGGGGGGACGCGAGCGTCGCCGACCGAGCCGAGGTAGATAGCGCGATAGCCGCTCAGCTCTTTGAGTGCACCCTCTGACAAAAGCTCTCCCGTTGTGAGGTAGTGCTCTGCTCCGTACGGGTACTCTTTCCACTCGATATCGAACCCAAACGCGCGGCCGGCTGCTTCGAGAGTCCTTTTCCCTTCGGCGATGACCTCTGGTCCGACGCCGTCTCCAGCGATTATCGGGATTTTGTACGTCTTCATTTTGGCTTCACCATAAGTGTTCAGGAAGGAGTGAAATAGGTCACCACGACAACTCTGTCTCAGTTTCGCGGCGCTCACGCTTTTCAAGCTGCGTGCCGCTTTTTACGTATTCGACGAGTCCCCCGGCTTCTATGATCCTCTTTATAAACGGCGGAAAAGGCGTTATCACGTACTCCTTTTTCCTAGTCTCGTCGTAGATGCTGCCCTTTTCCAAATCGACGTGCAGAATATCTCCGTCCTCGATTTCGGTTGTGTCGCATTCGACGACAGGTAGTCCGATGTTTATGGCATTTCGAAAAAAGATCCGTGCGAACGAACGCGCAATGACGATGCTGACGTTATCTTTTAAAGCTAAAGGCGCGTGCTCTCTTGAGGAGCCACAGCCAAAGTTCTCCCCAGCGACGACAATGTCGCCTTTGGTGACTTGGTGAGCAAAGTTAGGGCGGACGTTTTCGAACGCGTGCTTTGCGAGATCTTGTGACGAGTTGAGCACGAGATACTTGCCCGGAATGATGGCATCTGTGTCGATGTTATTGCCAAACTTCCAAGCCCTGCCCGTAATACCCCCTTTTGGTCGTGTCATGTTCCACCCCTAATGCGACCTCGGATCGGTTATTACGCCGTCGATCGCGGACGCTGCAGCCGTCGCCGGTGAACAGAGGTACACTGAAGCCGCAGGGCTTCCCTGTCTTCCGACGAAGTTTCTGTTTGAAGTGCTTAGACCCACCTCGCCGGGACCCAGTATCCCAAATGACCCACCCATACACGGTCCGCAACACGGGGCCTCTACGAGCGCGCCACTGTCGGTAAATATATCCATAAGGCCAGCTTTAAGCGCTTTCTGGTACTCGGTCCTTGAAGCCGGAATGATGATCAACCGGACTCCACGTGCCACTGTCTCGCCTTCCAGTAACTCCGCAGCTGCTTTTAGGTCTTCGTACCGACCATTTGTGCACGAGCCAATAAAGACCTGATCTATATGCTGCCCTACGACGTCCGTGACAGGGACTACGTTGTCGACTTGGTGGGGCTTTGCGACCATCGGCACCATCTCAGTCGCAGCATAGCGTCGCACAATTTTTATCGCTTCATCGTCTGAGCGCAGGGTAAAGTCTCCGCCGATTGCTCGTTCTTCTAAGAACGTGGCTGTCGTTTCGTCGGGGGCGATTATCCCCGTTTTTCCCCCCATCTCGATTGCCATGTTGCACACGGTCATCCTATTTGCGATGTCCATGTGCTTGACAGTGTCACCACCAAATTCACAAGCCTGGTATGTGGCGCCGTTTATGCCGATGTCGCCAACGATAGTTAGTATAAGATCTTTGGCAGACACACGCCGTCCAAGTCTACCATTAATATCAAATGCGAGGGTCTCTGGCACTTTGAACCAGAGCTTTCCCGAAGCAAGGGCTACCCCCATATCGGTTGAGCCAACACCGGTCGCAAACGCTCCTAAGGCCCCGTACGTGCAGGTATGTGAGTCAGCACCGATGACGAGTTCCCCTGGAAGCACGTGACCCTTTTCAACCATGACCTGGTGGCACACCCCCTCTTGCACGTCATAGTTGAGGATTCCCTGTCTTTTTGCAAACTTCCGAAGCTCTAAGTGGTTAACTGCGGCGTCGATCGAGTCAGCAGGTACCTGGTGGTCAAAAAGCATGATTACTTTGGTAGGGTCCCATACCCGGTCGGTTATTTCGTAGAGGGTTTTTACTGCAAGAGGTCCTGTAATATCATGAATCATAGCGACATCTATTGCAGCTTCGACAAAGTCGCCCGCTTTCACGGCTCTTCCCACAGATTTTGAGAATATCTTCTCGGAAATGGTCTGCTCCATGCTCGATTTGCCCCTCATGGAAAAAACAACGCGTAGGCCGCTTTCATAACACGCGAAGAAAGTATAAAAAATATTTCATCGCGGAAAAAGGCTGCGCGCACGGCAACCGTGCGGCCATGATGCCCCGTTCTCGCAAGGGGCTTCTTGCCTGCCACTGTCTTGTTGGGCTTCCTACGTGCCGGTATCTCGTTTGACAAAGTTATTAAGATAGGGGCGTGTACTACGGTAAGTGCAAGGAAATATGGACGCTCTCTCCGACGACTTGGCGAGCATCTACGAGCGCCTCACCACTACAATCTCAAAAGAGGAGTTCGCGGCTAGGGTGCAGCAGAAGGTTGAGGACATGTCGGGCTTGTGTGACGAGAAGACGGCGGCCCTGCTTGTCGCCCACGAGCTCGGTATCGACACTGTCGTGCAGATCGCACAAATTGATGGACAAACGAGAACTGTCGCATTTGTTGGCAAGCTTACGCGCGTCTCACCGACACGAGAGTTCTCCCGCGACGGCGATGTAGGATACGTTGCTAATCTTGTCGTGTCGGACGCAACGGGTTCAGTTCGCGTAGTTTTGTGGAATGACCTCGCACAACACGTCGAAGAGCTTCAAATTGGGCAGACTCTGAAGATTGCCGGAGTCGCGAGGGATGGGCCATATGGCATAGAAGTAAATGCGCGAGAAATTGAGGTCGATGAATCGGTCGCTAAAACTGAAATGGAGCTTCCTAAAAGCCCTGAGGGTATCGCTGGGCTCATTGCAGGTCTAAACGGGGTTGACGTAAGCGGGGTTATACTCGAGGTTGACCCGGTGCGTACTTTTTCTAAGCGCGATGGTTCCGTTGGAAAGGTCACTAACGTGACGATAGGCGACGAAACGGGAAGGGTGCGCGTGACGCTTTGGGACGATATTGCTGAGAATATGGCTGATTTTGTTTCGGGAGACGTGCTCGACATCAAGAACGGGTATACCCGCGAGCGGTACGGACGGCTCGAAGTGCATGTAGGCAATCGGGGATTGCTCCAAAAAGGGACGGGGCATATTGAGTTCGTTGAGAAGATCATTCCTATTCGGGACGTCCAGGTGGAAATCCCATGTACCGTCGCAGGAATCATCGAAGAAGTTGGCGCTCTCCGCGAATTCACGAGAAATAACGGCAGCGCAGGAAAAGTCAGAAACGTAGTGGTGAGCGACGAGACTGGTAAAATACGAGTCGCCTTTTGGGGCGACAAAGCGCTAGCGATCTCCGAAGAGGATACACAGAGCCAAATCACACTGCGCGATTGCATGCCGAAAAATGGGCTCAACAATCAGCTCGAACTGAGTGTAGACTGGAGAAGCGGCCTTTGCTTAGCAAATAAGAGCGGGCGCGCCCACAAAGAGCACGAGGCCCTGCAAGAAAGTGCTGATGCTGGCATTACCGGGACCGTAATATCATCAGCTATGGCCGTATGTGTCGACAACGGGGTCGACTACGTGACTTTTGACAAAGCATTCGACAATCTCGCGCTCGTCGTCGGGGATGAGGTTATAGTTGTCGGTACCAAAACGAACGACAAGTTTGAGGCGAAAAGCATATCAAAACCGCCCCAGGACGTGGCGTTGCGAAAGCTCGAGACAATCAAGCGAAGGCTCAGTGAGCTTCAATGATTCATTTGATGGACAGAAATACGACAACACTTTCGCTCTGCATTCAAAAGTCTTTAGAGGGCAACAAGTGATTAGCGTTCACGACTTCAAAGGTTGCGAAAAGGGGGGTTGAGTAGATGGAAGAGGTAGAAGAAATTGATGGTTTTGGCATAGAAGACCTGCCAGGCGTAGGCCCTGCTACCGCAGAAAAGTTGAAGGAAGCTGGTTTTAGCTCAGTGGAAGCAGTTGCCGTAGCATCCCCTTCGGAGTTATCAAACGCAGCGGATCTCGGTGAGGCTACCGCCTCCAAGATCATAATAGCAGCGCGCCAAGCTGCAGACATTGGCGGTTTTGAGACGGGCGACGTCATTCTTGAAAGAAGGCGACACGTAGGCAAACTAACGACCGGGAGCAAGGCTTTTGACGAGTTGCTTGGGGGGGGCGTGGAGACCCAAGCAATTACCGAGCTTTACGGAGAATTCGGCTCAGGAAAGACGCAAGTTGCGCATCAGCTTGCGGTGAACGTCCAGCTCGCGCGTGAAAGCGGCGGCCTTGACGGATCGTGCATACTAATTGACACCGAGAATACCTTTCGACCGGAGCGCATCAGCCAGATCGCTGCAGGTCTCGATCTCGATCTCGATGGCATACTGAGAGACATCCACGTCGCGAGAGCCCATAATTCTAATCATCAAATACTGCTCGTCGAAGCGGCAAGCGAGCTATCAGAACAACTTAAGGCGACTGAGCGTCCCGTAAGACTTCTTATCGTAGACTCGCTAACTGCCCATTTTAGAGCTGAATATGTTGGGAGAGGTACGCTTGCAGACAGGCAGCAAAAGCTGAACAAGCACCTGCACGACCTTATGCGTTTTGGAACGTTGAATAATGCAGTCGTGCTCGTCACTAATCAAGTTCAGTCAAAACCTGACGCCTTTTTCGGCGATCCAACCCGACCGATCGGTGGCCACATATTGGGGCACACTGCGACTTTCAGGTTGTATTTGAGAAAATCGAAAGGAGGCAAACGCATAGCACGCCTTGTAGACTCTCCGAACCTACCTGAAGGTGAAGCGATATTTTCGGTGGAGTCTGAAGGAATACGCGACTAAACGAGCATAGGCTCAAGCGTTTCGGTGTTGTCCTTAGCCACCGTTGACCGTGACCTTGATCAAAGCTGTAGCGTTTGATATCGACGGCACGTTAACCTTTCGCGACCGCTCGCTGGAGCTGGCCGCCGTTGAATCCATTCGACAGCTAACCGTCCCTGTTGTTTTAGCGACGGGCAACATTTTGTGTTTTGCTACTGCGCTAGCGGTCACAATCGGCAACATCTCAGCCGTGATAGCTGAAAACGGAGGGATCGTTACTGACGGCAAATCAAAGATTGTCAGCGGCAATATTGATGCATGTCGCCGAGCAGCCCGAGAAATCGAAGGTAGCGGTGTGCTGGCGCTTAAAAGAATCAACTCTGGAGAACGCGTCACCGAGATTGCCTACAGCAGGGACACCTTGTCGGTCTCAGACATAGACTTGTTTCGCAAGCTAGTCGCACAGTGCTGTAACGACGTTACCGTCGTTGATTCGGGGTTCGCCCTCCACATCAAGGACGCGCACGTCAATAAGGGCGTCGGCTTGGCTAAAGTTGCGGAACTATTCGACATTCCCCTCGACAAATTTGCAGCGTTCGGCGACGGAGAAAATGACGTAACAATGTTAGAGATGGCTGGTACGGGAATTGCCGTCGGCAACGCAGATCCTAAGGCACAAGCTGCCGCAACTTACGTCGCCAAGCAACCGTACGGCTTAGGCGTCGTCGAAGGGCTTAGGTACCTCCAGTTACTGTAACTGCCCTGGCGGCCTGCGAACGCCTGCGAGGTTTCGTGCTTATCGCTAATCCACTTACTACCAACGCAGACCCGCCATACTTTGTCTCGCGCACCTATCCTTCATCGCAGCTGTAAAAATGGCGATCAGAAGCTCGCGGCAAGCAGCTTGTCATCAGAGCTCAAAGTACTGCTTGACGATTTTATAGGCGCAGAACTCACCACACATAGTGCAGGTGTTTGCATCTGAGGGCGTTCGTTCTTTCCGTACCTGCATTGCCTTCTGTGGATCTAAAGCAACCTTAAATTGTTTTGCCCAATCGAGTTCGTTGCGCGCTTCTGCCATCTTAAGGTCATCATCCCGGTCGCCAAGCTTAATCATGTCTCCAACGTGAGCCGCAATGCGCGCTGACACTACCCCGAGGTGCACGTCTTCCGGATATGGCAGCGCAAGGTGCTCTGCAGGAGTGACATAGCAGATGAAATCAGCGCCATATGAAGACGAAAGAGCTGCGCCAATCGCCGCCACGATATTATCGTAGCCCGGCGCGACGTCCGTCACGAGAGGTCCGAGCATGTAGAAGGGCTTCTCGCCCGTTAAGCGCTTCTGCAACACAACGTTGGCTTGAATCTCGTCGACCGGTATGTGTCCTGGTCCTTCTACTATCGTTTGCACGCCAAAGTCGTGTGCTTTATCAGAGAGCTCGGCATTTATGATTAGCTCTTGAATCTGTGCCCTATCAGTAGAATCGTGCACAGCGCCCGCGCGCATGCCGTTTCCCATGCTGAGAGTGACCTCGTGTCGCTTGAGGATTTCCAGGAGGTAATCAAATTCGCTAAACAACGGGTTTTCTTTCTCGTTGTGTGCCATCCAAGCCGACATAAAGGCCCCCCCTCTTGAGCAGAGGCCGGCGTGCCGTCCCTGAGCCTTGAGTCTTTGGAGTGTAGTCCAGTTTATCCCCGTGTGAATTGCCATAAAGTTGGTGCCGAGTTTTGCTTGTTCTTCGGTAACTCTAAAGAGGTCATCCTCTCGCATATCAACTATTGAGCCGGAATCGCGTGCTGCTTCAATAAACGCTTGGTAAAGCGGTACGCTTCCGACGGAGAGGGAAGTTGCTTGGATAACCTTGCGTCTGATTTCATAGAAGTCGCCAGCGGTCGAAAGCTCCATTATGGAGTCGGCGCCAGCAGCCTCAGCGACTTTTGTCTTTGCGACTTCGAGATCGACATCAGCTATGTCTGACGACGTCCCCACAGAAGCATTAACCTTCGTTTTAAGCCCCTTGCCAATACCGATGGGCTTAGTGTCCCGATACGGGCTTACTGGAAGTACGATCCGTCCATTCGCAATTCCGCGACAGATAAACTCTGGCGTTACTCCCTCAGCAGAGGCGACAACCTTCATCTCATCAGTGATAATTCCTTGCTTTGCGCGATCAATTAGCGTCATGATTCACTCCGTGTTCTTTCGGTCTGGCGATGGCGGTGGACAATCTGTTAAGTGACGATTACAGATTTCTTTCGCTTAAAATGTTTTGGTCGCTTGTTCTTGGATATAGTCTTATGGCCAAAAAGCTCATTTTTTCATAAATATTTTGCTATAATATTAAAAAAAATATTCGCTAAATAATAATATTGCTTCGTTTAAAAGAATTCAACGCTCGTAGATAAATAAAAGTTGATCTTTGTCAAATTTTAATGATTTAGCTCGCTATTTCTTGTACTTCCCGAGCAGTGCGTGAGCTTCGTCCCAATTGTAATCATAAATATGCATTGAATTGCCAACCGTGCACAAAGTCCCCAACTTCAATCCTGTAGGCTCCAACATCTCTTTCTTGATTAATGAGAGAAACGCGTTGATGTTAGCTTCATACGCTTGAAAAACGTCCCAGCTGCGATACATAATATGGACATCAAGCCTTTCATTAGGGTGGAGGTACACCCAAATTCGTTGAAAACAAGGCTGGTCTTCGTCTTTAAGACAATCAATTTGAGGAATCCACGTGATTGCCTGAATGCGCTTGGATCCAACCCGTTTCTTCAGAAGCTGCTCCCGTATCCAGGACAGCTGATCGATTCCGTGGCCTTCAATCAGTCGTTCTAGATACGTGTACTCAAAGTTGTGTTGATGCAGGTAGGCGCGATCGAACTGCTTTTTGTACTCCTCCACTCGTGCTTTTGTACAAAACACATCACCTTTGTGCCAACCAAAACTAGGCTTGTCGATTTCGATCATGCCCATGAGAATTTGGCGCGCTTTAAGTCCGTACTCTGTGTCGACGACGTTGCCAAATTCCATTATGTGCCTGACTGCTTTGTACCACGCCTCGGGGAGAGTCAGCGTTGTTATAGACATCATCTTTTTGCATCACCTTGGGCGTCTCTAAGATCGAGGACGCACGTACGTACACGCCTGCGCGTTCTGAATGTGCATCTTCAGGTGCTTCCATCACTGAGCGCTAAGGAAAAAAGCCTCGGGAGGGATTTGAACCCCCGACCTATTGATAACTTGCTCGGCAATGTATGTGTTCCCACATATCGGTGCATTAGGCGCATTGTTGCGTCCCAGTTACAAGTCAATCGCTCTTCCAGGCTGAGCCACCGAGGCGTGTAAAAGCGCTTTTTATGTATGCTCCCCGCTACTTATACGTTTTCAGTGAGCGGCCACGAAGGAATTGGGCTGACGAGCGGACGCTAACATGCCTCTTGGCGGTCTTTTGCGTCGATAAGCGCCTGGACCCCGGGCAAGATGTCCCCGGCTAAGAAATCTATGCAAGCTTTACCTCCGGTCGAAACGTGAGTGATGCGTTTGTCAATGCCAATGTTCCGTGCTGCGGCCGCGATGTGCCCCCCACCCAAAATCGAGAACTTTGCTTGAGCCGCCGCTTGGAGTGTTTCATTGGTGCCAAGTGCAAATGCTTTTTGTTCGAAGACTCCGGCGGGCCCATTTATTACCACGGTTCCTGCAGCTTTGAGCTCAGCTGAATACGCTACAATCGTCTCTATGCCGATATCGTGAATTGGATATGCCTTTGGTAGCGCTGAAATTGGCGTCTCAAGACGCTTGCCGTTATCATTTAGCGCGACATCGAGAGGGGTCACAATTTTGCTGTCGTACTTGTCAAGCAATCGCTTGCATATTTCGAGATAGTTTCCGTATCCCGACGACTTTATGTAATCGAGGCTTGGGGGTCCTATGTCGACTCCTGATGCCGCCAAAAAAATGTTTGCCACTAGCCCTGTGACGAGCACCTTGTCCACGCTGCCTTTTGAAAGAACGTGCTCGATAACTTTGATGCTGTCGTCTGCTTTCGTGCCTCCAAGCATGAACAATCGCGGCCGCGGGGAAGTTGTAAGCGCCTTTGTCAGCATGTCCACCTCTCGTTCCATCAGCTTGCCAGCGCCCGAAGTCAAGGTGCGCGGAAAAGCCACGATTGACGTTTGGGCGCGGTGGGCTGTGCCAAATGCGTCGTTGAGGTACAGATCGCAAAGCAGGGACAATTGCGTGACGAGATGCGTCTTCGTAAGATCTTCAACGGGGGCGGTGAGCATTTCTTCGGAGCTAAAACGGACGTTTTCGAGGAGCACCACGTCTCCGATCCCCATTTCTTTCACGGATTGTCGCACATTGCGCCCGTAAATATCGTCGACATACGTTACGTCCTTTCCAATGAGCGAGGAGAGCTTTTCGGCATGCTGCTCCATTGTGGTGAAATCTCGCTTTCCGGGCCGTGACTGATGTGCGAGCAGCACGGTCTTAGCATCTTCCAAAGCTGCAATCGTCGGGACGTGGCCGCGAAAACGTACGTCATCAAGAATCTCTCCGTTGGGGCCGATTGGTGAATTCAAGTCAACGCGCACAAGAACCACTCGCCCGTGCGTGTCGAGATCGTCAATCGTAAAAAATGGCGGCATAGCCAAGCTTATGTCGAAATGTATGATATAAACGTATCTAATTGTGGCTAAAAAGGCCTCAGCGAGAGTTTTGCACCCGTTGCGAAGCTTAGGTTGGCTAGCGATACGCAGGCGCCACTGCGGAAAGTGTCGATCGCGGCGAAGCTCTGCGTGCAGCAGTATTCATCGGAGACCAGAACCACGCTCGGCAGAGCGAGTCGTAACTCTCCAAGCCACGGTATAGCGGGCTGTTGTGCCACGCCGACTATCCACTCGAGCTTGACCGGTTCTAAGGGTGGCGTTCCACCTAAGAGTAGCGGTTGATCATACTCCTGGTTGTTGTCGCCTTTCGTGATGTATCCGGCGTTAGGAGCCGTTTGAGTTGAGTCTGGCAGACGGTCTCCGGCGTTTACCCAATACATTGCTCGATGGATGATTGGCGTCGCATTCGGATCGCCATTTGGCCTGTAGACAATGACATCGCCATAGTTGCCGAAGCTCTGATAATTAGTGGCTCTTCCCTCATTGTAAGTGACGATTTGCGTTCTATCCGTCACTCGCGTAAGCACGACGTCGCCAATATTTATGTGGGGCTCCATGCTGCCTGATTCGACAGCTACGAGAGGGGTGGCAGACCCTGTGTACGCCCAAACGATCGATATCACAACGGCGACAACTAACAGTGCAACTAATATATCACGGAGAAGCGCTAACCAATAATTATCAGTCTTCCAGAATTTCTCTGCACGTTCTCTGGGTTGATCCTGCATGTATTTCTGCCAAGCAAGTGTAAAATGCGGTACCACGCTGGCTGACGACATGACCATAGTTATAATTGACGCTTTATATAATCTGCCGAAACGCGCTTGGGGGCCAGCGCTATTAACGCTCACGCAGGCAGCTTCCAGCGTGAAGAACAAGCAGGAGGAGCACGGATTTCGCCACGTTCGTGCTCGTTCACAATCTTGCACAAAGGTCCCACAAATCACACTCCCATGATCCGAACCGACATAATTCAAAAACTCACTGAAAGCGGCTTCCTCATCACGCAAGAAGCCGTGGTGACGCTTCAAGAGACTGACATGCCCTTAGACCTAGTCAATGAGATTTTGAAACACGTTGATGAATCTGTCGTCGTCATCGGTCAGTCTCAGGTCACGGCGGCAAAAGAATCGTTTAACTCTCAGAAAAAAGTTGTGAGATCGTTAGCTTTTCTCCCTCAAACCGACGATGAATCCGCCGACGTACTGGCAACGACCGAAGTAGGCCAAACGGACGTGGCAAATGGGCATGCCGAACCTCGTCGGAAACCACGGCCGATGACAGTTCTTGCTGACATTACTGAGAGTTCCACGTGTGTTGGCACATACGAGGAATTCGTGCGTTATTTCAGAAATAGGTATGATCGCCTCAGCGAAATCATAAGAAAGCGGGTGAACTCCCGACCCATAGAGAGCTTGACCTATTGTAACCGAGGGCGCGAAGGGTGGTTCGACGATGAGCGCGGGACGGGCGGAAAAATCTCCATCATCGGCCTGGTGAACGAGACGCGCGACACGCCAAACGGCCATCGAGTGCTTGAGCTTGAGGACCCCACAGGATACTTCAGCGGCATTGCGTTAAAAAACAAAGGTGCCTATGACGCTGCTCTGCAAGTGGTGCTGGACGAGGTAGTTGGCATCACTGGCTCTCTTGCATCGGACGGAAAAGTACTGTTTATCGACAGCATTACGTGGCCCGACATCCCTCCGCAGCACCAACCTACGCACGCAGAAAACGATGTGCACGTAGCGCTGACCTCAGACATTCACATTGGCAGCAACACCTTCTTGACGAGTGCGTGGAAGGATTTTGCCGAGTGGATAGCGTCGAGCGAAGACGAAAGGGCGCAAAAAATTGCCTACGTGATCGTGGCTGGTGACGTCGTGGATGGCATCGGGGTGTTTCCAAATCAGGAGGCCGAGTTAGCTATCGACGATATCGACGACCAATATGCTGCTGCAGCGTCCCTGTTTGAAATGTTGCCGTCGAACATCTCCATCATAGTCGCACCTGGAAACCACGATGCGGTACGCCAAGCAGAGCCGCAGCCCGCGCTTTCGAGCGATTACGCAAAAAGCTTTAGTAACAACGTCACGTGTATCGGAAACCCCGCGTTGATTGAGCTATGTGGCGTAAAAATACTCATATATCACGGCAGGGCCTTGGATGACATCATCGCTGCCATTCCCGGTTGCTCTTACGGCAACCCGGATGGCGCGATGAGGGAGATGCTTAAGAGACGCCATCTTTCCCCAGTATACGGGAATCGGGTTTCTATAGCCCCCGAGAGTACCGATCACTTCGTCATCGACAGCATACCCGACATTCTTCACTGCGGGCACGTGCACACCATAGGCGCGTCGCAGTACCGGGGGGTCACGGTGGTCAACTCAGGTGCGTGGCAAGGTCAAACGAAGTACCAAAGATCGCAAAACATCAATCCGAGCCCGGGGATCATGCCGGTGTGTAGTCTTGGGTCGACGGAGATGACATTTGTGAATTTCTTAGAACATAACGGGCGCTAATTCCGGCTGAAGGAGATAGCAACTGCGGTTGACTTCGACGTCGCGCACTTTTGACCACCGTTCACAAGAAGAGAACGCGGTTGCTATTCGGGGGGTTTCGCAGACGAGAGCGACTAAGGCTATTAATGAAAGTAGCGCGATCTGTGCCTCGGTGTAAACCTGCAGCTTATGCTGAACCTCAACTCACGCTCATGGAGGCCATCAGATCGTCCATCGAATATAACCCAGGCGGCTGCTTTATGATAAAGCGAGTAGCCAGCATCGCGCCACTGGCAAATGCCTGTCTGCTGTGGGCTCTATGGCTAATCTCTAACTGCTCCCCGTCGCCAATGAACAACACAGAGTGATCGCCGACAATATCCCCGGCGCGTATGGAGTACGATCCGATCGCACGCGAACGATCAACACCTCTAATAATATCAATCGCTTTGACTGCCGTTCCGCTCGGCGCATCAATTTTATGCTTATGGTGGGCCTCTATAAGCTCGGCAGCGTACGCCGCGCTCGGAAGGTTCTCTGACGCCGTTTTTACCAACTGAAAAAAGACGTTGACGCCTATCGAAAAATTAGGCGAGATTATCGCCGCGACCTGACCTTTGACTGCTTCTTTCGCTTCTGCACGTTGTTCTGCGGTGAATCCAGTAGTTCCTACGACGAGTCTCACTCCAGCGCCTGCGGCAGCTTTGATGATCTCGACCGATGAAGCAGCGACCGTAAAGTCGATTAAGACGTCAGGCTTAACGGTTTTGAGCGTGTTGGCAAGCGTATTCGCGTCCGTCACGTTAGGGTTGCACATCTGTTTGTCAAACGCCGCGACAAGCACCATGTCCGAAGCTTGCGTCACGTTGTCAATGATCATACGCCCCATTCGGCCACACGCGCCTGTCACTGCAACCGCTATCTTGTCATTTGTTGTCATGCCACTCCGCCACTATGAATGCGTCTCGCATCTAATCTGCGTAGGCCGCAAGTGTCTCCTTTAGTTTGACGACGTTTGGCTCTGCCATCGTGGTTAGAGGCAATCTGAGCGGTCCGCCCGCAAGGCCAAGCAAGTCACACGCCTTTTTGATGGGAATAGGGTTGGTCTCGATGAATAGCGCCTTGAAAAGTGGAGCAAGCTGATAATGGACGTCGCGCGCTTTCGCAAAGTTGCCTTCGAGGCATAACTGTGCGAGTCGCCCCATTTGCTTCGGAAGAATATCTGCCGTGACTGAGATGACTCCGGTCGCCCCGAGGGCCATCATAGGAAGTGTCAATCCGTCGTCTCCCGAAAGAACGGAAAACTCAAGGCCACGGGTAATCTCAATGATATTTGAAATCTGGGTGAAGTTCGCGCTTGCCTCCTTCACGCCCGCAACGTTACTGTACTCGTGTGCCATAGTGCTGATCGTTTCCGGGTCCATGTTGATGCCGGTACGTCCTGGAATGTTGTACATGATGAGGGGGATCTCACACGCCTGTGCAACAGCGCTAAAGTGCTTAATCAGCCCACTTTTCATCGGTTTGTTGTAGTAAGGGACGATCAGTAGAGCCGCATCAGCGCCGGCATCTTGTGCATACCGGGTCAGCTCGACCGCCTCTGCGGTGTTGTTTGATCCTGTCCCTGCGATAACGGGAACGCTCGCGGCGTCTACGGTGATTTCAACCAGTTTCTTATGCTCGTCAAACGATAGCGTCGCGGATTCACCAGTACTGCCGCAAGGCACCAACCCAGCGACGCCCCCATTCTCAAGATAGGCGATGTTAGAACGCATCCCCTCTACATCGATTTCTTGTTCGTCCGTAAATGGCGTGACCATCGCAGGGTACACGCCCGTGAATCTCATGACTTTCTCCTGTTGCCGATCTCTACCCTGTGCGTTATATATCCGGCAACTCTGTTCCTAATGTTCTTGCTCTCAATGTTCGTGTATTCCGACACGAGCAATTTATTCTTCTCATAATCAGAGCTGAATATCTCCCGATGTCCTCGGAGTAGCTCTGCTGATATGCTTTTGATGTACGTAGGTCTGATGCTTCCCGTGAAACCACCTCCGTGTTCCTTTTTTAGCCGAGGGACCGTTGCTTGATTACCTCAGCGCCGATGAAATCTTCACAACTGTATCAGCCACCTGTTGCGCTGAGTGGCCGAGAATGAGGACCATAGCTTCCTTGCCGACACTCCCGCGGTCGTATATGACGTCGGGCACGCCCGTGTCCCGTGTCAAGCTTCTCTCGATAGCGTGCGCAATGCCCCACTCGATCGTACTCGTTGCTTCCGGCTCCTGCCCCCTCTCGAAGCACTCTGTTGCGAGGTTGAGCTCTTGGCACGCGCGAATCGCCTCGTCTGAGTACCGCAGGTTCATCGCGCTTTTCATATCGGCATCGTGGTTCAATGCGGCTAATATGGCCCCCCCTACGTGACGACTTGCGCCAAAGGTCACGCAGCCAACGGGCGTGATAGTCTCCCCGACCTTCACGATTCGTCCCTTGACCGCAGCCACGTCTGCTAGGTTCTTTGCGCCCGAAATTGCCATCGCTAAGTTGCTTCCGATCTCAGGTATAAGGTTTAGGTTTATAGCCTTAATGGTGCGCAGCCCCGCCTCGATGTCGAGTAACGTCAGGTACCGCTCGGCCCTGTGTAGCGTCGCCGCAAACTGATTCACAGCGCCCGGGCCGGAGCCTACGCGTTCGCTGTTTCTTATGGCGTCGGTGACGAACGTCTTTGCCATTAGAGCGCTCTGGTTTCCGGGGTACCCTTTGGCAAGGAAAACGGCCATAGCTGCCGAGAAGGTGCATCCTGCTCCGTGCGTTCCTCCTTTAATCAGCTTGCCTCTAAGCAGCTGAAAGTTGCCATCATACAGCACGTCGGTCCCGCTCAAATGGCCGCCTGTCACGATGACCGATTTAGGGCCGAGGGCATAGATCTCGTAGGCTGCACGCTTCATGTCATCGAGATTGTGTATGGCGATGCCTGAAATGGCTTCTGCCTCTCGTATGTTTGGAGTTATAACTGTTGTTTCGGGCAGCAGTCGCGCAAGGACGTCTCTTGGTCCCCCCATTAGCGGTGAGCCTCCCGCTTCGGCAACCATAACTGGATCAACCACGATCGGAACCGCATGCTGCGAAAGCACATCAGCTACCGCTTCTGCGACCTCGACTGTCGCGAGCATTCCCGTCTTGACGCATCGGATGTCGATGTCGGAGAATACAACATTCATCTGAGCGACGACAGCATCGACGGGCAGATGGTACACATCTTGAACGCCAAGCGTGTTTTGTGCGGTAACGGCTGTTACCACGGAGGTGCCGTGCACGCCGAGAGCAGCAAAGGTGCGCGTGTCGGCCTGTACCCCCGCCCCGCCTCCTGAGTCCGATCCCGCGATCGTCATAACCGAGAGCATCTACAGTGGTAATGGATTAACATTTATATATTTCTAATCCAAATCCTCCTTATCGCGATAAAAATCGAAAATAGAGCTCAGAAAGGCTTTTTATGTCTGAGGAAGCATCTCCAGTGGAAAACAAGGGGGCGGTTGCAGGTGCGTCGGAAAAAGTGCAACGGTCACGCGATAAAACGTTGGTTGACATCTGGGATGAAAAGTACGCCTTGAACCCCTCTTGGTGGAAAGGTCCGTACGACATCTCTCCTGTGCTGCGGCAAGTCGCGCCAGGCGCTGACGTGCTCGACATCGGCTGCGGCACAGGGAGGTACCTTTTCGCGCTTGACAGGAACGGTTTTAGGGTGGTAGGGGCTGACCTTTCGAGGGAGGCACTGGCGCCGCTCGATCCTCAGTGCATGCGCGTAGTTGCCGACGTCCGGCAGCTTCCATTCTCAGATCGCAGTTTTGATGCCGTCACGTGTTATGGGGTGCTCCAACACCTTGCACGGGGTGGCAGAGCGAAAGCCGCTGCTGAGTTGTTTCGAGTTTTGCGACATCAAGGTTTAGCATTTGTCGAAGTTGCAGGACTGCTTGATATGCGCTATGGTCGCGGCAAGCGGATAGCTACGGATACCTTTGTTCGGGGAGGGATCCCGCATCACTATTTTTCTCAGTCTGAGCTGCACGAGCTCTTTCAATCAGCAGGATTTGAGGTTCTGACGCTCGATGACAAAGTCGCAAGAAAGCAGTATAGCAACGTGCTTCACCGAAGGCATCGCATATTCACGGCGATGGCGAAGATTTAAAGTCCTTCGATATTGCCTTCGGCAAAATCTGACAGCTTGCAAGAGAGGCCGCCGCGGCGACACTCCGCTTTAAGAGCATCCGGGTTTCCGCTCGCGGAAGTCTGCGTACGATTACGCTCTCAGGTTGGCGCACCTTGACTAAGAACAACAACATATATCATCGAGGAGCGTTTCACTGTGGAAGGGAGATTATGGGCGCCAAAATGAGGATGCACTTGACAATCATTATCGTAGCGGTAGCAGCGGTGGCGGCGAGCAGTGCCGGTTGCACCAACCAAGCGACGCAGTCGCCGACCCCTGGAGCCCCTGCCAGTTTCTTGCTGTATTCCAACAAAAATGCTGGCGTGGAAATGAGCTATCCGAGCGATTGGCAATTGACCGGGAACCCAGCAGTCGACACCATAGCGCAGTTCCAGCACGGAAACGATAGCATTGTCTCGCTTCAAATTGTTACCAATCAATCGGGAAAAACGCCTCAAAGCCTCGCGCCGAGCTTGATAAGAAGTCTTCAGCAAGGCAACACTAGCACTAGTATACTTGAGAATCACACTGCTTCACTCGGTGGCCTGTCTGGGTACGAAATTGTGTTTACGTTTAAAGCAGGCGGACAAACCTACAAAGCGCTAATCGTGTGGACCGTTAAAGGAAGCTCGGTCTATGAGGTTCAGTTTTATGGAACCGAGGCGCAATATAACGAGCAGATTTCGACGGCACAGCAGATGATCTCCTCATTTGAGTTCATATAGACGTTGAAAACGCAATAGGCCACCTGAAGGCAGCAAGTGCATCTTTTTGTTGAAATCTATCGCGATCCCGCCGGTTGTCGGCAAGTCCTGCGAGTGCGATTACCTCATACGTGCGAATACGAAGTCTGTCGCCAGCTCGAATGGTCTGTCGCAACGCATGCGCGTTTTCCGAGTTTCTTGTTTAGCAAGAACGTGATCTGGCCCTTGATGATCGCGAACTTCATCGCGGTCTGCGAGAAATCGGCATCGAAGGTGCAAGAATGAGTAGATTTAGAGCGCGCACGGCTGACGGCAGGCGCGCGTGAGAAGCTCGTTCTGTGCGTTGACGAAAGGCTGAGATCCTGAAGCAACTTCGCTCGAGCTGAAGGTATCTAAAGCAATGACAGGGTCAACTGCGTTGATGCCCCAATCGTTCTTTGATCTCTGCGCGCGGCTGCAAAGAGAATACGATCATGTGCGTCATAATCTCGCTATCAGATATTTTGCGTTGCGATTGGAGTTTCTTCCTCTCGATGAGCGTGCTTCGCAAATGCTGGATGTTCCAAGCGAGCGCTCTCAAGAAGCTAGAAACGTAGCGTAGATCGATATTAATAACGCATTCAACTGCGAGCACCGCAGATTTCAATAAAATGGTGAACGGCAAGACGAAAAAAAGTGTTCTTAGCGAATAGTTCTTGATCAGCACTCTGAGCCTGTTTCTGTCGCTTAAATATGCAATGAAGGGACTACGGCTGCCGAATGTCGCACTCCCTTTATGATAGCACACGGAATCCGGAACGTAACCGACTTTAAAACCGAGCAGCCGCGCCATCCACGACAGATCTACATCCTCATAGTACGCGAACAGATGCGGATCGAAGCATTCGCCTGAGCGCGCCCACAATAGGCTTTTTCTAACGAGCAAGCAGGCGCCGGTTGCGTAAAAAAAATCGTCTCTGCTGTCACCATCGTACTGGCCTGCGTCCCCCTCACCTAGGCCTCGAGGCTTACAATACACTAAGCGGTCACACACATTCCCAGTGTTGTCGATCGTTGCGTCAGCATAGCGTAGCATCTTCGGTTGTAGCAGTCCTATTTGTTGATCGTTCTCGGCCGCGCCAACCAGCGCGCTCAAAAAGCGCTGGTCAACAACGGTGTCATTATTCAGCAATAGAATGTAATCTGGATCAAAGGCGTTCAAGGCATATGCAACGCCGATGTTGTTGCCCTCGGTGAAACCGTAGTTATGGTTGTTTTCTATCACAGTGAGTGCATAGTCTGCTCGTTGTGCAACCGCTCCGCTGCGATCTGCCCCAGGTTCTGCAGCCACTTTGGTGTAATGCACGACTTTTGTTGGTTTATTTCTGACTAAGTCCTCAGTAAAATACGACGCGAACTTAAGCTCTTTCGTGCAGTAGGCCTCGATATTGGCCAGCGAATCATCGGTTGAAGCGTTGTCCACCAGAATGATGCGGTAGTTGTTGTAGTCAATGTGATACAAGGAGCCTAAACACTCTAAGGTATCTTGCCACCCATTCCAATTTAGCGTGATAATGGTCACTTCTGGGTTCATGTTCCGCAGGACGAAAATAACTCGAACATGACATGACGTTCGACGATATACACGTTCTGTCACCCCTTGCGGCTAGACTCCGCACCGATTTGCTAAAGAGGGGCACTAGACGCGCACCACGTTATTGACGTTTTTTGTTGTGATGCCTAAAGGCTGCCAACGCAGGAGACTTAGCTTTTCAAATCAGCTCTTCGCTATGCGCGGGGATCGAGCGAGTCTCTGAGTCCCTGTTTAAAGAAACGGGCTATGCAAGCTAGGTTTGACCAACTATAGGGATTGTGCTTAATCGATTGCAGAAACGAGCTGAATGCTTCTCGACATTCGCCTAACTCCATATGACAGAGGCCGAGGCTCGCGTAGATCTCGGCTTTTGTGACGTCTGGTATCTCTCTGCGATGCCGGTGCCACGCGTCTTGGCGAATCCATATTTCCTCCGCATATGCTCTGCGTCTTCTTTTCGTGGCTGCGGCACCCGAACCTACCAACGTGTTCTTGCCATGCATTCGATACTTGGCCAGAGGTTCGGAGACGTAGTAAAACTCGCATATGCGCGCTAATTCCAACAGAAACTTATAATCGTTGTTGTAGAGCAGGCGTTCATCGTACCGCAAGCCATCAAGATTCGCCTTCTTATATATCAAAGTCGAGCCGAAAATGTAGTTTCCTGCCAAAAGCGTCTGGAAAAGAGCGCCACTCTTCGCCTTCGTGGTGCTTCGGACCAATTCACTAAACGTCGTGCCTAAAGGGTATCCGTGTTGATCAATGACCTCTCCTTCCGACCAAACGACTACATTGTCGTTGCGTTCGAGAACGGTAAGTTGTTTACGGAGCTTGCTGTCTACCCAGAGGTCATCGGAGTCTATTTGGGCGATGTACGTTCCTTGCGCGGCATCAATACCGTCGTTCACAACTTTCGTAATCCCCATATTGTGCTCGTGGAGAATCGACCTAATTCGGTAGTCTTGTTGCTCATACCTTTCAATGATTTGCCTCGATGAGTCAATCGAGCCGTCGTCTACAATAATGAGTTCGAAATCTTCAAAACTTTGCCCTAACACGCTCTCAATGGCCTCGGAAATATACCTATCGTGATTGTAGGATTTCATGAACACGCTAACTAACGGCACAAAATCCCCCAGTGATAACGCGCTGATTTTCTCTTTGTTTCAAGGCTTTTCACCTGCTTGTTCTAACTGCCCTATACGCGTGCCCCCGTCATATCTGCTTCGGAGCGCGATGGTCTCCTCCCTTCGGCCGCTACACGCTCGCTCGCGCGATTCTGACAACCCTCGCTGCGCCCGGTTGAAACAGTTCTGTCTCCGCATAGAACGTCGTGCACGTGCCGCTGCTCGAAGGTCGGGGATACTATATCAAGCTGGCAATTAACCGTTTGTCGTCGCCGTCCAATCCCAGCTTGTAGATGGGGGCCGTAAAATGCCAAAGCGATTCCACTAATGATAACAATGGGAACGCCGTAAGACAGCAACACGAGGGAGACCACGGAGCTAGCCGCGCCTAGCCAGTAGAGCTGGCCACAAGTCACATCGTTTGTTAAGCGTTCCGCGCTTCGAGCGACTCCAAGCGCTGTGGGATTCTTCTTTATGTCTTGTAGTTAACTTCTGATAAGAAGCGACAAGATAACGTGCTTAAGAGCGAGGTGAAATCGCTGCAACTTCAGCGGATATAATGTATTCCAGGAGCCGCAGGACGTATGAATCCATTTGTACCTGTCCTTGTGTTTCTTGAGAACGTGTTCTAGGGTACAGTAGTACTCGTTAGGATGTAAGCCTAGGGAAGCAATTACCCCCAGCGCGTTTTTCTCGTCGTATCCTTTCGACTGATGGTGTATGCATTTAGGGATTGCGTAAACGCTAAACCCCTGCGCCGCAACACTCAAACAGTAATCGGCCGCATAGAGATGCCAGCCATCGCACGTAACTTCGTCGAACTGCATTATCTTAAATACCGATTTTGGAATTATCACTAAACACTCGTCGACGGTTTGCACGGGTTCTGGCTCTCGTATCGGTGTTCCCCATCGGTCCATTTGAGGGCCTTGGGTGATAACGTTTCGATATCGCGCTTGTGGCCTGTGATGTATCGTATTGCTGCACCGCTCTGCAAAAGGGCCGCCGTGCTCACTTATTCCTGCCACTCCTGCAATGCCGAGGTCAGGTAAAGAATCTAGTAGTGCTTCTGTGCTTTCTAACCACGAATCTGAACGCAGATCAACATCTTGGTGCACGAACATCACGTAATCCCCAACGGCCTGCGTGCCGCCCCAGTTAAGCGCTTCGGCTGCCGACTTAAATTGGTTCTCCGTATTGTTTATTGCGATAATCTCACAGTCGGTTGCTTGGTCTTTGAGGCTCTTAAGCAAGCAAGCCTCCAATACCTTCTCATCATTAAAGGCGCAAATTATTGAGATCATTTGTGTCACGCTTTACGCTTTACGAAGTGACTGGGGGCACTCTTTCTGGAACATACTTCGTCTATTTGTTCATCTAATTTCCGACGCCAGCTGTTTCATCGGTGAGGTAGTGATAATAGCCCTGCCAGAGGATGCGCTCACTCGTCTGAAGCTCGATCTATGCGTCCTAGCATTCCTGTGTGCTCGCGAAAGGCTTTTTTGAGAGCCGCCTGGCATAGTGCCGCCGAGTCTCAGAATTAACCGAGCATGTTTCATGGCATTTATAAGCCTGATAACACGTAAGTTACCGCACCTAGTCGATAACCACGTGTTTGGCTGAGATACTTCGGACGAGAGTGAAGGCAGCTTAAAAAAGATAAAAGCAACCAGTCCAAGAGGTGATGGGCGGCAATCTGCACGCTCACTCGATGGACGCAACCTGATACGCGGCGAAAAAAATGAGCACTGCAAGAACAATAGCAAAAAGCTCCACTCTTTTGCTTATTGGGCAGATCGTTAGTTTGGGTATTGCAGCTGTCTACGTAATTGAACTCGCTCGATATCTCGGCGTCTCAGGCTTTGGATTACTGAGCACTGCAATCGCATTCACTGGAGTTTTTGCGCCCTTCACTAGTCTAGGGCTCTGCACGTTAGCTACAAGAGAGGTTGCGCGAGACAAATCTTTAGCCAGTAAATATCTAGGTAATTTGGTCATCATCGAGATCGCGCTGGCAAGCGGCACGTTCTGCTTGATTGCCCTTGCAGCGCACGTCTTACGATATCCCCAAGAAACAATCACCTTGATATATATTTTAGCTCTTTCTGTGGTCTGTGATGCAGGCTTCACCGGTGTTTTCCTGTCAATATTTCAAGCCTTCGAGAGGATGGAATACCAGGCGATAGCGGTAATCATAAACTCTGTCGCTACTTTCGTCGTTGTCATATGGGGAATCACTGCAGGATTAAGTGTCGTTTGGTTCGCATTTGCGTACTTCGTAAGCAGCTTGGCTGTGACGATTTATAGCGTGACAGCCTATAGTAAGAACTTCAGCCTGCCTCACCTTGAGATTGATTTGAAGTTTTGGAAGAGAATAATTCCAGAGGCGCTGCCATTTGCCTTAACCGGACTGTTTACTACGATTTATTTTTACATCGATTCAGTTCTCTTGTCGGTGATGAAAGGAGCTGAAGCGGTTGGCTGGTACAATGCTCCATATCGGTTGATCGTGGTTTTACTATTCATCCCAACGGTAATCAGTACAGCGGTGTTTCCGGCAATGTCGCGCTTTCACGCAACTGCAAACGACAGCTTCAGGCTGATCTATAAAAGATATTTTAAGTACATGGCTATTGTTTCCGTTCCCCTCGGTATAGGAACAACATTGCTTGCTGGCCAGATTATCACGCTTATCTTCGGCGTCTCATACGATAACTCCGCAATAGCGCTTCAAATACTTATCTGGGCCACGGTTTTCATATTCCTCGCTGCAGCCTTTCTACGACTGTTTGAGACTTCAAACAGGCAAATGACAGTGACAAAGATTACTGCGGTTGGCATGGTCGAAAATGTGACACTGGACCTGATACTGATACCACGATTCAGTTACGTTGGTACCAGCATCGCGACTGCTGCTACCGAGTTAACGGTTTTATTGCTTTGTGTTTTCGTAAGTTCCAGGATCACTTACTCACTCTCCAAAAAGGACGTGGCAGGTTTGGTCAAGATCGGTGCGGCGAGTTTATTGATGGGCTTGCTTATTGTTTACCTAGGGAACCTTAATCTACTATCAGTTTTTCCCGCGGTACTTTTGTACTTCACGATGCTATACCTCTTACGCGTGGTCGACAATGAGGATATTGCGATGTTTAGGAGCATCCTGCGAAGAGACTAAGTTCGAAAAACTTGAGCTGCTTAAACATAAGAAGAAGCTCCCGAAGCTGCGTTCGCAATCAAACTCCAAAGCGCGTTTTTTGCACGCAACTTGGCGAGGCCAGCTTAGCAACCTGGTCGCAAAATTCGTAGGCTGCGATAGCTTTGGGTTTCAGCTAGGTCTGGCATCTCTCGATTGTCGTGCCACCGCCCATTGCGCCACAAAACTTAGAAGCCAAAAGTACTCGGCGAGGCGCGGGCTTTCGAAAGCCACGAGTATCGATAACAGGAAGACGCTGGGGACCATAACCCCCTGAAGGGTGCTCAAGCGGACTTCGCGAATCGGTGTGCTTGCGCTAATGAGCCGAAAGTTGTAGGACGCGTACACCCACACCAGAGTGAGCGCAAACCCTGCGCAAGCGATGTTTGATGCATAAAACGCGACGGGAAGCCAGGACTCTGGGCGCTGACCACAACAGCGGTAGGGAATGGGACGAAAACGATAAACAGCAAGAAGACGAAATTCAGCCAAACTAGCGTTTGATCATAGCGCTTAATCTTGTCAAACACCCTGTGGTGTGCGGTCCAGAACGCTCCAACGACGAGGAAACTGATTATAAACGTCTCGAACTGGCCCGACAAACCCTGAAGCAGGTTTTGAACAGCCTCGGGTCCGAGGTTTTGGGGCAACCCAGCGAGGGGGAATGTAAAAACTAGCAACGTCATAGCTACGGCGAAGAGCATCACTGAAGGTATCCAGGCGCCAGAACCGCGTGTCGCGATCAGCATCCATATCGGGCCGCATATGTTCTTAATTCATGGGCTTTGTAAAAGCATTACCGATATGGCCCACGCCGTGGAAAATAATTGCCGCATAGCAGCCGCTTAATCAAGTCTGCTATCTCCTGCGTGCTCAACGTTTAATCTGAATGTTTCACAACATCTTCCGAGTGACAGGACGGACACGTCGGATTTTTGCCCATCGCTTTGAACATCTTCCCGCAGTTGTTGCAGTGATACTTCACAAACCAGCCCGTTTCCATAGTGATAACTGGGCCGCCGCCAGAGCACATCTTTTTTCCCAAATCCTTAGTGGTCTTTCAAGTCGATAAGTATCCCTGCGTTTTTTTAGCTAGGGAGCAGATTGCCGGCGAGAAATAATCGCAAAACTGGGCTTACAACCTGCGCTTAGCTATTGTTCCGATCACCCCGCGTACTGCCAACTTAGTGGTTGTGTCCCAAGTAACAAGAGGATGAAACTGGTTGTAAGGTGTGAAATCTGCAGCACTCGGCCTCACGATCAAAACTGCGGAGCCAAACTCAAGGGTTGCGTTTGAGGATCCGTGCTGCAACTTAAAGCCTAGGGAGCTTAAGAACGTCGCACATCTCGAGGATCGATTAGCGCAGCAGCTTGCTTATATGCCTCGCGCTGAACGGGCAGACAGCGCGCTTTTTGAGGCGGGCTCATCTCTGCTTCTCGGCTGTACTACGATAATCGCCTCGTCTGTCATCTTGGCAACTTTAAGCGTTCTTAAAAGAGGCTTCGACAATCGAACTAAATAGAAATATTTAACTATGGGCATTCGCGATGTTGTATTACGCTCTTAGACCCAAAAAAGAGAAGCCCGAGCCGGCTTAGGCTCGGGGACTGTGCTGCAGATCCGCGCTCTGTTGCAGCAAAGGTGACAACAGAGTGCAGGTCTGCAACCTCTGTCTATGATCCGTCTCTTATTTTCTTGGTGCTACCACTTTAATTTTGCGGTCAAATTTTCGCAAATGCTTTCGCGTCTGCTCAGGCTGCGCTGTTGGCGAGATGGTAAACGGTGCGACCGGGGTGCTTAGCCTAAGCCTGAAAACAGCCTGCCTCGCCGTGCTTCACGGAATTGGCTGCTAAAGGCAATGGCACTTATGCTAAACGTCTGTAACCGGTTGCTTTTGCATGCCTCCCCTGATCAGGTGCGAAAAGACGCAGTCGCGTCGCGCGATCACCGTAAAAGCTATTTGCAGAAAGCGCATTTGTGTTGGTAACTCTTTTAGCTATTACATTAGAAAATAGTGTTGACAGAGGTGGATTCACATCGAAGCGCGCAGCTGGGTGGCAGCCATAATTGCGCTGATAATTATTATCGTAATCGTTATTGCGGCAGTAGTCGGACTCGGACTACTAAACACGTCCACACCCAGTTCCAATGCGCCATCTAACGCCAGCATAAATGCGACGGGGACCACAACGACAAGTGTCCAGCCGTCTGTAACTCCGACCGCGACGCCCATCCCAACACCTTCAGGACAGCAGATAGTTGTAGGGCAAGGCGAGCAATTCCCGATAGCGCTGCTCGCAAATGCGTCGACTGGGTCTCACTGGCAGCCAACATTCGACACAGGTGCTCTTGCTTTGCAAAGCCAAACCTTCGCAAATACCACTACCAGTACCCCGCTCCCTGGTGCAGGAGGGGCTGAGGTGTTTACGTTCCAAGCACTAAGAGCGGGGACGACCAGCATCACGTTTGATTACGTTAGCTCGACGGGAGCGGTGACGCAGAGCACAAGTTATACCGTCGTCGTGCGCTGAGCTCAACAGCAAAGCCTACCGGCTCCACGAGCCTTGTCCAAACTTCGGGACTAAAAATGAGCAGGCAACCGAAGTCTGCGCCAACTGTCGACTACCTCGGTATGAGACGCGTCGCAGGCGTGCCCGCCGCGTGGCTACATTACGCTTTTGGTTTTTTTCAACGGGTTCGCTCTGACTCTGAGCAGGTGTTCGACGTCACGGCAATCCTGCTCTGACTCGACGGGGATGAAGAGCCAGCGCCCTTCGGTGAACGCGCGAGCGTTTCTGAGAATGCCTCGCACCTTAGCACCGAGGCGCAGCTGCAAGGCCTCTTCAAGCTGCGCTTGACCGATAATAATCTGCACAGTGAAGCTCCCCGTTCCTGGATAGAAAGCGGCCAGTGCCCGACCCCCACTCCGAAATCTGAGTGCCCACCCGTAGTTCTTCCCGTAGAACGCAAAATCTCGCTTAACTCGGTAGTTTTCTTCGATGAACTGCGTGAGCCTCTCCCATAGTGGTCGCGTGGATCGAACCCAAACAATCATGGCTTCTATTGTCGGCGGATGCTGCTTGTCAACGAACGCTCCGATGCTCGCGTGGATTCTGTTGCCCTCTCAGTATATCAATTGCGTCGTGACCGCGAAGATCTTGCGACGGCCGCGATTTTTTTGGTGCTAAAGCCTCGTCGTATCAGTTGTGGGGCCGCGAACTTCGACGAAGGCGGCAAACATTGCAAGCGTGCACAACGCCGATGAAACTGGCAAAGTAGTTGAAATCGACGCGCTCAGCAATCTTTAGAAGCACGCTTATCGTAAGCAGCCCAAATGCGCAGAAACGGCGATAGCGATGAGCGCGTAGAAAGTGTAGTAAATCCCTCCTTTATGGAGCTGCAACCCGATCTCAGCTCCGATCGTGGCCTGGGATTGGAGAAGAACGCTGAGGTTGAGTGCATCGCTCGGGGAGTCCCTGCAGAGGAGCAAGGTAGATATCGTCAGCCTAAATGGGAGAGCTCATCAAGAGCTTTGAGCCGTGCTCGGTCGCTCAAACGCCGGGCAGGACGCCGGTCAGCGTGATGACGAGCGGCACCAACGCCAAGCACCCGAGAAGGATACAGAAATAGCCGAAGTTTATCCGCTCTGCCACTTTCAGGAGCGTGCTGATGGTTAATAACGAAAAGCAGAACGCGATGACGATCGCGATCAGAGCGTAAACGGTGAAGTACGAGCCGCTTTTTATAAGGCTCAGGCCTATTTCAGCTCCGATCACGGCAGGGATGTACATCAAAAAGCTCAAATTGAGCGCGTCCTCTGCTGAATAACGACGCAAGAGCGCTGACACGGTTAGGCCTGAGCGACTGAAGCCGGGGAGTATTGCCACGCCTTGCAAGATCCCAGCGATGATGGCATCCATCGGGGAGAGCGACCTGTTTCGTGTGCCGACTCTCTGCCGCGCGTGCAGTTGCAGCAGTCCGGTGCCGATGAGGAGCGCGCCGATAAATGCGATGGCGTAACTCCCCGTAAGCTGCAGCTTTGTCAATCCAAAGACGAGCAATGGAGCACCAATGAGCGCGGTAGCAAACGTCGCGATGATGAGAAACGTCGTCAGTCGGTTGTACCCGCTCGGGTGGCGAACGTCTCGCACGTACGTGGGCAAGTTAGCAAACAGTTTGATGATATCGCTTCGGTAAAACAGCGCGACGGCGAACAACGACCCGATATGCAACCAAATGGCGTAGTAGACCGCTTCGGTGAGGCTCATATTGTAGAAGCTCACCATGACTACGGACATCATCGCCTTGCTACTGATCGGAAGCCATTCCGTTATGCCCTGTATGATGCCGAGGACGATTGACTGTATGAGTTGTGAAATGTCCATGTGATCGCGTTGCGCAGCCGTAGGTAGGACGCAGCCCGATTAAGAACCTTTTGGTGGCTCTGCTAGCGGCCGATGAAGCACCAGACCTCCGCCGTAAGAGGCGCTAAAGCGCTGTTGGGGTTGAATTGCAGCGTTGATTAGCCCGGCATTCGCAGCGTACTAACCAAGAGGTGTGAGCAGCGTTGGTTAGCCGAATTTGTCGTTGTAGAGCTTAATTGAATGCATTATTGCGTTTTTAGCGCTTTCAGCTCCTTCCCAACCAGTGACATCGGTTTTTTTGCCTTCAAGCTGCTTGTAAACGGTGAAGAAGTGTCCAATAGCGCGCATTTTGTGTGGGGGCAGATCGCTTATGTCGGTGACTTCCGCGTACATCGGATCTTTATCGGGCACAGCCAAGACCTTGTCATCGTTGTCCCCACTGTCAATCATTCGCATCAAGCCGATGGGCCGCACAGCAATGAGGCAGCCTGGAAAGGTTGGTTCATCTATCACAACCATGACGTCCAGGGGATCACAGTCGTCGTAGTAGGTCTTGGGGATGAGGCCATAGTCAGTCGGGTAGTGCACAGGTGAATAGAGCACCCGGTCGATGGCAAATATGCCGAGGTCTTTCTCATATTCGTACTTGTTCTGGGACCCTTTTGGGACCTCAATCAGCGCATAAACGACTTCGGGCGGGTTAGGTCCAACAGGGAGCGATTTCCATAGATTGGTCACGGTACCACCTGCTGCCCTATACTCATCCGCTCTATAAAAAATCCCCTTAGCAGGGGGTTAGCGCCGCCTCGCATCTGGCTGACCTCGTACTCCTGATCAGTGTCTCTCGCCACGAGCTGACGAGGCGGCTTATCACTCGTTCCGTGATGGACGCACTATGAATATGTTTAAGCTCCCAAGCCACGTCATGGCGCGTGATAGCCCTATGACGTTATTAGCGACCCCGATATGCATGCTATGCAAGCACTTTCGCGACGTCGCCTTCGCGCACGCCACGTGCGATGCGTATCCTGACGGGATTCCGCCAGCTATCCTATCTTGGGAACACGATCACCGCATCCCGTTTCCAGGTGATCGCGGAACTCTTTTTGAACCGCGAGACGAAGAAGCCGATCAGTTTGTCAAACGCTATCTCATCAGCCTGGATTTTTCATAGCCTATGGTGCGCGTTTTGAGGCGCAGCAACGCGTATCAACACACGCCGGCGGTGCCGTCGTGTTGCGTGTCGCGCTGATTGATTCTGCGATCTGTCACGATTTTGAATGAAGCTGTGACCTCACGGATGCCATTTCAGCCGTCAGCTGCTGTAAAACGCGGCTCCGCGCATTACTTTCGCGCTGCTCTCGGCAAACCGTTATTCCAGGGGCCAGCTACCTTCTGTTCGATGCTACATGATATGGCAGAAGTGGATGCGCGCATCTTTGAGCTCAGCGATTTACAACGCGCATATGCGGAGAACGCCGCAGAAAAACTCATACAGACGTGCTCTCGTAGCAGTGAGGCGTTTCAATATCTGCAGGATAGGGTATGCGACGTCGCGATACCGGAGCGGGCCCGGAATCACATCCATTTAATCATAGCAAAGATTCGGACGTGGATGAGCCTCCACCACGATTACGGCTGGGCGGAATCAAATTACGCCTGCTCGTTTGGAAGCTTGTCATAACAGATCCAAGACCCGCACATGGGTTTGCAACAGTAGCGAGATAGCCCTGCTCGAGAATCGCTATAATAGTTGCAGCCGAAAAATTTGGTTCTTTCAAAAAGATGCGCTTTTCTTGCGTATCACATGCTTCAAGATAACGCGCTGTTCGTGCGCGTCGTTGCCACCCCACCACTCGAAGCAGTCGCTACAATCCAGCTCGCGTTGGTTTCATCATAGCCGTAGAAAAGAGCAGCCAGCGCCGGGTTTGTCGTGTCGTTTGCTTTGTAGCCGTACCACTTCTCGTCAACTCGGCCAAAGACGGTCTGTCCACTCCCCAGATTGATCTTTGACTCATTCGTCTTGACGTACCCGTCATCGGTTCTTTCCTTCATCAGCTGGACGTACCGGCTGGATAAATCGTTTCCGGACGACATCAATTCGACCATGAAGTTCCATGGTAGCCGGCACATCCGTATAGGTGCCAGAATACACGTTTGGCTTAACTTGCGCGAACCTATCGACGGCGCGCCAGCCGCTACGACTGCAGTGAGCACTGCTACCAACTTACGCACCCTCACGTTGCGTTTCCTGGCGTTCTCAAGGCGCGTTTGCTCGCGCGCGAAAGCGATAAACGTATTCAGCTTGCGTTGGCGCGACGAGGGTCCGTGAGCTGCTTGTGGTTGAAGGAAAGCTGGTCTTAAAAAAATACCCGTCTGTCAGCGTCTACAAGAGCGTCCTGCGATGGAACGCTGCCAGCCGCCGCAGCGTGGATGCGTTACGTTTCAATAAGCGTCGACACGTCGCCTTCGTCGATTCCGAGTTCTCGCGCCTTGAGCACCCGTCGCATGATCTTCCCGCTGCGCGTCTTCGGGAGCGTGGCGGTAAAAGCGATCTCTCCTATGATGGCTATAGGGCCGAGCTCGTGCCGTACGTGCTTTTTAAGCTCGTTGACGAGCTCTGGAGTCTCCGCGTATCCCTCTTTGAGGATAATAAACGCCTTTATGACCTCCCCTCTGATGGGGTCGGGTATGCCGATCACGGCTGTCTCCGACACCGCCTGGTGGCTCACAAACGCTGATTCGATCTCGCTGGTGCCGACGCGATGCCCAGCGATCTTCAGAACGTCGTCGGCCCGCCCCTGTATCCAGAAGTAGCCGTCTTCGTCTTTGCGTGCGATATCCCCAGAAACGTAGATTCCCCCTGGTATCTGCTCCCAGTAGGTCTTTTTGTACCGTTCTGGGTCGTTGTACAGCGTACGGAGCATCGACGGCCACGGCGTCTTTATAACGAGCAGCCCGCCGCGCCCTGGCGGAACGGGCTTCCCATCTAGGTCCATGACATCTGCTTCGATGCCGGGGAGAGGCTTTGTCGCCGACCCTGGCTTTAGCGCCGATACAGGGAGTGGTGAGATCATGAAGCAGCCGGTTTCCGTCTGCCACCACGTGTCCATGATCGGACAGCGCGACCCTCCGACGTGTTCGTAGTACCAGACCCAGGCCTCCGGGTTGATCGGCTCTCCGACAGTGCCGAGAATCTTGAGAGAGCTTAGGTCGCAACCCTGCGGCCATTTCTCCCCGAAACGCATGAGGTGGCGGATGGTCGTCGGTGCCGTATAAAACTTCGTCACAGCGTTGCGTTCTACCACTCGCCACAGCGCGTCTGGTTCGGGATAGTCAGGCGCGCCCTCGTAGATGAGGCTCGTGGTGCCGGCTAGCAACGGTGCGTAGAGGCAGTAGCTGTGACCCGTTATCCATCCGAGGTCAGCAGTGCACCACCACACGTCATCGTCGTGTATATCAAATACGGTTTGTAACGCAGTAGCCGTCGCAACCATATAGCCTGCGGTCGTGTGTACGACGCCTTTTGGCATCCCGGTGCTCCCGGACGTGTAGAGGATAAAGAGCGCATCTTCTGCGTCCATAGGTTCAGCAGCACATTCAGTGTTAGCTCCTTCGATGAGCTCGTCGTAAAGAATCTCTCCCCCAATGGTTTCAGAAATCACCGGGTTGCCCGCGTGTCGCACTACCACCGTCGTTTTGATGCTTGGGCTTGCGCCCACAGCTTCATCTGCCACGCTTTTCAGGTTGATTACCTTTCCCCGGCGGAACGTACCGTCAGCGGTAATAAGGATCTTGGCTTCCGCGTCGTGAATCCGGTCAGCCAACGCTCGCACGCTAAAGCCAGCATACACGACGCTGTGCACAGCTCCGATCTTGGCGCACGCGAGCATCGATACGGCAGCCTCGACGCACGGCGGGAGGTACATCGCCACACGGTCCCCCTTTCGCACGCCGAGTTTCGTGAGCGCGTTCGCCATCTTGTTCACCTCGCTGGCGAGCTCGGCATAGGTAACCTTTTGTTCCTCTCCCCGTTCGTTAACGTAGAGGAGCGCGACGCGGTTGCGACGTTCGGTGGAAAGGTGCCGATCCACTGCGTTGTGCGTGATATTTGTCCTGCCGCCAACGAACCACTTGTAAAAAGGCGCCTCGCGTGAGTCGAGGACCTGTGTCCACGGCGCGAACCATTCAAACTGCCGCGCCTTCGCCGCCCAGTACGCCTCGATGTCCTGCCCTGCCCTCAGTTCCGCTTCCCAGTCTCTCACGCGCGCCGCCTCGACGACCGCTGCGCTCGGGCGAAACACCCGCTTTTCGTGCAGAAGGACTGAGGTTGTCTCCTCTTCTTCTATAGCCACGCGTATCACCTGTTTGACCGTTTGGTGAGTTGGATGACGCTTAATCGACGTCATCCACACGCACCCTATACGTTCGCCCATCTACATAGGCCTTGCCGCGTTTTTTGCGGGCGAGCGCGCCACCGTAACGTGTCGAGGAAAAGCTGAAAAAACGAGGCGGGTGAAAAACGGCTGGGTCGCAGATGCTAGTCGTGCTTTGGCGCAGAAACGATGGCAAACCCAAGGCTTTTTTCCTGGCCTGCGGGGACATCGTTTCGAGCATTCTCGATTATCTCTCGAGCGTCAGCCTCAAACTGACGAGGTGATGAATGTGCTGACGCTCGCCGGGACGATATTTCTGCCATCGGCGTTTCTCGCGAGTGTCTATGGCATGAACTTCAGGGAGCCAGAGGTGACTTCCCCGTGGGGGTATCCTGCGTTCTGGCTTGTTAGCGTGGTGACCGTCATTGCGATGCTGGTGTACTTCAGGCGAAAACAGTGGATCCTGGAGTCAACAGCGCGAAAGGTTAGGGAAAGGTGAGATGTGTGGTTATCGGCGCCGTGTGCTCGGCTGCTCTTACTCACGCACTATTTTACGGCACCGGAAGATGACCGTGCCCCCTTCTGTGTACGGCGGCCCCGGATCGACGCACTGCATGTAGGCGTGCGTGGGGTCTTCAGACGTCGTCAAGCCAAGGGCAACGGGGCACCACGTGTGTTCGAGGATCGTCGTATAATGGAGGAGGGTCGAGAGCGCGTGGGTACAGAGTGCGTCGCTTTCTGCCACTACAATACTGGGCCCGTCAACGATGATATGATCCCCAATAGAATGCACCGGGCATGTCCCTCGAATCTTGTGCACCGTAATTTCTAGCATCGCAGTACCTCAAGAGAGAATCGCAGCCGTCACTTATATCCATTAGTCGGCATTACATAAGAGGCCCGTGCGGGCACCCAGCGCGAACTGCTAATCGGGGCTTGACGATCGTCGTTGGCACGGCTCAAATAGCCGTAAAATCGCAAGTGAGGTTATCGCTGCTCTTGAAGGCGATCTGTTGGAATTGCCGGTCCGGTTCTGTATCAGGCCGAGATTCTCCCACCGTCGTATAAGCCGCTGGAGGCAGGATAAGGTGGAATACAGGCCGCTCACATTACGTGGGGAATACACCTAAAAGTCATCCAGTCAGATAATGCAAGTGGACTACAATGGCTCGTTTTTAAATCCGCGCCCAAAATTGCTTTCTTGAATAGAGAAACACAGTGGGCACTAAATATGAAAAAATGAGCGTGATCGCTGTGCCCAGGATGCCAATACGCGGAATTAATACTACGTCCAGACATATCAACACAAGCAGAGCAAGAACGTTGCACACAGTACTCATTTTTGCTCCTCTCGCACCGACCGATGCTGCAAGCCACGTGTAGCTTAGAAAAACAACATACACCGTTGCTGCGAGTGCAAAAAAGAACGATAGTTGCAGGCGGAATGCGTACTGATGCCCGTAGAGGACGAAGGCGATCACTTCCGCACAAACGATGAGTGGCACAAGCACGACAGCCAAATACGGTGTCACTTTGTTTATTTTGAGGAGAAGCGCCAGTTTATCGTTGCTTCGCGATGCATAGGGGAAAAAGGTGGTGTTAACAATGCCCCAAAGCGTCAACGCTATGGGTATTGACGGCAAGAAATACGCGTTATACAGTCCCACAGCAGCTGTTGTCATAAATATGTTTATGAGTATCCGATCGAGCCCCATGAATGCCACAGCAATCAATCCAGGGACCGCAAAGAACGAATATCTCATTATTTTTCGCGCCCAATACCAGTCGAACTGACGCGTCACATGAGCTCTGACGTAGAGAAGCACGATGAGGCTAACGATCAGGTTTGAAGCTGACAGCGCGTACGCCGCCGATTGCCACGACTTCATGTCGCTCGTGACAAGGGCAAGAAAAAGTGCAAGACACACTACCGATTGGGCAGCGGTGGAAAGCGCATACGCCTTCATGCTGAATAACACTCGCAGAGCATTCATCGCAAATGTGTAACACGTAACGGCCACGCCGTATGCAACGGCGAAAATGAATACGGCCGCAGAGACCCCAGCAGATAGAATAGTTGCGGGGAGAGAAGAGCGAAGACCGTCGTTGAAGCTGTGACAAGCAGCAGCGCTTCAATAGACGAGGTTGAGATGATGGTAGTCCGAACTGAATCGTCGTGTGCTCCAGAGGCATAGTTGACGGTCGCGACCAGGTTGAGCCCCATTGAGATTGCAACAATGAGGCTTATGGACATTACGAGGCTCAGGTTACCAAACTCTGCGGGTCCTAAGATGCGCGCCCCAAGGATGAGGAAAATAAATGTCAACGCCGCTCCAAAAAGCGTTCCAATCCCCGCGTACGACGTGCTCAAGAAAAATTCTGCGGTTTGATGCCCCAGTTGTTCATTAAAGATGAGCTCATACGGTCTGCTGAGCAAGAGGTACGCAAATTCTTTAAGTGACATCTAAGGGTAAACCAGATTGAACTTACCGCAATTTGGTATATAAACTTGTACAGATCGTATTTAGCTAAATCAAGCGAGACGCCTCCTTGCGACAGCTAGGAGGTGACTTTACCTGAGGACAACGGCGACGCTCTCCAAACGAGCGCGGCTCCCAAACGAGTAAGCCTGCCGCTCCGAGCGTCGAAAACGCTTAAGAGCTTGAAGCCCTGAGGTAGACCTATGAACGTAGTTGTCCTTCTCGCCCCCGGGTTTGAGGAGCTGGAAGCGGTCACGATCGTTGACGTGCTGCGCCGTGCTGGCATCTCTGTGCTCCTCGCCGGGATAGCACCTCCGCCCATAGAAGGTGGGCACGGGATCAAAGTCGTGCCCGATCTCTCTATTGACGACGTTACGACGTACGACGCCCTCGTCCTTCCGGGCGGGAGCCCTGGGTACGTCAACCTCGAGCGCGATCAACGCGTTCTGAAGCTCATACGCGCAGCGTACGACGCCGGCAAATACGTCGGCGCGATTTGTGCTGCCCCACACGTGCTCGGGGTCGCGGGTATCATGGGAGGGGCGAAGGCGACGTGTTATCCAGGGATCGACATCCCGGGCGCGCAGCGCGTAGAAGAGCGCGTCGTGCGGCACGGTACAATCATCACAAGCCAGGGCCCGGGAACCGCTATTGACTTTGCCATTGACCTTGTGGAAGTGCTGACGACCAAGGAAAACGCGCAGGAAGTGCGGAAGGCGTTGTTGGCGTAGCGGGTGGTGCACCGGTTGAATACAGTGCCCCGCGCGAGAACGCTCATCCGCGGTAGCACGTCAACATCGATACCGGCGCTTGCACCATGAGCGGCTCGGTCGGTGCCGCGCGACTAAGTGAGTGCTCAGACTGGTGACCAGCTGGTGGAGACTTTCCTTGAGGTCGCTGAGTTTGACCAGTTCGCGATATGACAATCTTCCGGCGTTAAGGTGAAACTGAACCGACGTGCGGCGCAGTTTTCGACGAATAGCAGGACGAGTCTTCTACGTCGAACTTGCTTATGTTCTATGTCTGGCTCTGTCAAACGTATTCAGCGTTTACGAGAAAGGTGTAAGTTGTCTGCCGTCCCTACAGAAAAGCTGTTTGTAATGTACGCGCACTTCTATCGAGAGGCATCGGCAAACGTGATTGGGTAGCGGACGAACGACGACGTGGTTACGGCAGTTGGAGAAACGTCGCGAGAATGAGCGCGCCTGCGATACGACCTGTTTTACCAAAAAGCGAACGCCCGAGCACAGCTCCCCGTAAAAGCACGCGTCTGTGTGAGCACCGGGAGATGCTGAATCGCCTCGACCACATCTTCGTGACCCGTGGTACGAAAGCCAGTCTCTTGGCGCAAAAGGTTTTAATGCAGTTGAGCCGAAAACGACTTCAGATGACATCAGAAACGAAGCAAACAGTGAACGTGTACACGCTGCCCGTCTGTCCTAACTGCAGTGTCCTGAAGAAGTTTCTTATGGAACACGGCATCTCCTTTGAGGAACATGATCTGGACTCGCCGCAGTCGCGGACGACCTTACTCATGCAAGGGGTCTTTACGACGGTCGCGCCGGTGCTCCAGGTCAGGGACACCTTCTTGACGTTCGATGATCTTTTTCACGACGATGAGCTCAACCTCGATCTGATCTTGAGCCTTTTGCGGTGCTAGAAACCCGTTCAGAGGCTTTTGTCATCGGGTAGCGGCATGGGTCCGAGGGTCGAAAAGCCCAAAAAATGCGTCGCTCATCTATGTTCTCCTTGTTCTTTGAGAGGAGTGCTTATCTTCGTAACAACGAATAGCGCTGCCACCTAAAGGCCCAACATCAAAGCCGTAACAAAAAACGGTCACGCAAAAAGAATACTAGAGGGAGACGAAGGGCTTCAGCAAAAGTTTGCGACACGTTAAAGCCCGTTCACCTGCGATGCGGATACTGCCCACCTCCCTTAATTCTTTTTCGATTTGGTGCGGCCCAACGGGAGGGGTAATGGCACAGATATACGCAAAACGGCACGTCAGGCTCGCGCTATTCGGGTGCGTGCGCTGCGGACGCTTTCTGTTCGCGCCGAGCTGGTACGAGCTCGATCGGGACGTGGCTGTGTGCACGTGCGACGCGTCCCGCTACAAGATGACCAACCTGCGCGCCCCCCGTCACGTCCAGGAGTATTGGGACGCTCAGCATACGGCGGCCTACTCATCGTACCGACGGCGGCTGAAGCGCCACGCGCTGCCGTCCGTTCACGCGGAGCGTTTGTCCGGTGATACTCTCGGCTGGCGCGAGGGCTGGCGCGAGATAAACGTCGACGATGAGGGCTCAAGCGCGGCAAACCCTGATAGCGCCGCACGGACGCTCTCGGTCTTTAGCCCCAATACCGCTACCAAGGTGGCGAGCGTGCAAAGACACGCGGCATCAATACTGCACGCTTGCCGTTCAGCGCTTATTTCAGGGCTAAGCCGGGTTGCTGACGTCGAACGAGAAAACAAGGGAAAAGCTTCGTAGGTCTTATTTACGACACTTCGCATCGAGCGAGCAGACCAGTCGAGCGCAGCGGAGCCCTCGCGACGCGCAAAAAATTCTTGCCTTTCGGATAGCTCAGAGCCTGCAGCATCGATTGAGCAGCCTCCCGACATGAGCTCCTTAGACAGCATCGAACGAACGCCGATGTCGAATGTTACGGTCAGAGGTCGAACCTCGCGCGTGGCCGGGCGAGCGGTTGCGATGTAAATCCCAACATTGATTTACTATCGTGGCATAAGGAATAACGTAATAAGCATCAAACTATTACACCGATGACAGGAGTCATATTCGACGGGAGCTTGATCCCGTGATGCATCGACAGAGGCCTTTTAATTACACACGCTAACTGAGAATCTGACATTTATCAGCGACAGAGTCGAGTGCGTTTTGCTCCTGCGATATTCGTTATAAGGAAGGTGGGCGAATGGCCATATCCACACGAAAGAGAAATCATTCCTCGAAGAAGTCATTGCTCCCGATGCTTCAGCCCCGGACCCTCCAGACGACGCTCCTTGGCGAACAGGCCGAGGAGATGCCCAACGTCAGGACCAGTGACGGGTTTATCCTGCCATGGAACAGCGAAGCGATCGTAAAGCAACTCGTTCGAGAAACGGCCCTGGCGCAGACGTTCTATGGAAAGCGGGGCATGAAGCGGCCCGAGGCGCGGCGCATCGCTGAAGTCGTTGAAAAGAAGATCAAGCGAATGGACGTCCACGAGCTGAGCGGCCCGCTCATTCGTGAGTTCGTGAACGTCGTCCTGCTCGAGGAGGGGTTTGGCGACTGGGCACGCGCGTGCTCCCGTGTGGGGACGTCACTGTATGACGCTTACCAAATCGACCACGGTGAGGGGTTCGAAGCGAATGAGAACTCTAATCTCACCGCAAATCCCGAGACGTCAGCTAAGAAGAAGCACGACAAGCTGAGTAAGCAACAGGTGCTGCTCATGCTCCCCCAGAGCATCGCTGACGCTCACCGCTCGGGCGACTTTCACATTCACGACATGGAGTACGCGAACGTGCGGCCGTTCTGTGCTGACTATGACCTGCGGTACTTCCTCTACTACGGTCTGATGCCCGACGGCACGGGAGCGCACGCATCCGTCGCCGGCCCAGCCAAGAGTCCCGAGGTCGCCATACTGCACGCGGTCAAGGCGCTCGCCGCCGGACAGACGAACTGCGCGGGCGGGCAGGGCTTTTACAACTTCCTGACGTTTTTGGCCCCCCATCTCGAGCACCTCGACTACACCCAGATCAAGCAGCTTATGCAAGAGACGGTCTACGAGCTCACGCAAGTGTTCATCGCGCGCGGCGGGCAGATGGTCTTCAGCAGCCTGCAGCTCACTCCAGGTGTCCCGGAGCTGTGGAAGGACAAGCCCATCGTCCTGCACGGCAAGGTCTGGGACGGCACGCAGGCGCCGCTACGGACCTACGGCGAGTTTGAACGGGAAGTGCGTCTCGCCTTCAAGGCCATCATGGAGGTTATGACGGCGGGGGATAACTGGGGCAAGCCATTCAACTTCCCGAAGCCCGAGGTGGCGATCGAGCCCTCATTCATCGTGCCGCGCACCGAGGACCTTTACTACGGTCACTCCGAGATCCCCACCATTGAGGACAACTACCAGGCCGCGTTCACGCTCTCGGCCGAGTTCGGCTCGACCTACTTCGACAACATGATTCCCGAGTACCGTGGCGCGGGCAAGGGCATCTCCTGCTACCAGTGCTGCGCGTATATGTTCAAGGTCGATCGAGACGAGGACCAGCACTTTGAGGACAAGCTCTACTTCAGAGACGGCGCGCACTTTTCGATGGGCTCGTGGCACGTCGTCACGCTCAACGTCCCGCGTGCGGCGTATAAGGCCGAACACGACACTGACGCGTTTATCGACAACCTCAAGAACCTCGTCGACTGCGCCGTCGAGTTCTTCAAGATCAAGCGCAAGTGGATGGAACCGCTCCTCGCGGGCAATCGCCTCCCCTTCCTGCAACAGCACCCGCGCGACCCGAATACGGGCGAGCGTGGGCCCCAGCTCTACGACTTCGACAGCCTCGTCTATACCATCGGCGTAGTCGGGGTGAATGACGCCGTCAAGTACCACACGGGATCGGCTATACACGAGGACCCCGCAGCGTGGGAACTCGCGATACGCGCCATGACGGAGCTTCAGGCGTACTGTCGACAGGTGGGGAGCGAAAACGGCATCAAGATCGCCCTCGCGCGGACGCCCGCAGAATCGTGTGCGCAGCGACTCGCCGTTGCTGATCTGCTCAACCCTGAGTTCACCGACAAGTGCCGCCGCGTCGTGGAGGGGAACGTCTCTGAGGCAATCAAGCGGTATATAAAGACGAAGTCGCGCGATCTGCCGATCTATTACTCAAACGGCACACACATCCCGGTGAGCGCTGATATCGACCTCTTCGATCGACTTCGTTACGAAGAGGTCTTTTACCACTGCTTTGACGGTGGGGATCTGACGCACGTGTTCCTTGGCGAGACGAAGCCCGACCCTGAAGGGCTTATGGAGCTCTGTCTGAACATCGTGAAGAATACGCAGATCGGGTACTTCGCGCCGGGGCGGGACTTGACGCTTTGCCTCGACGACTCACACGTCGAGGGAGGTATCCACGAAGAGTGCACCAATTGTGGTTCGCACAACGTGGAACATATCGCCCGCGTCACCGGGTACATGAGCGCCGTATCAAGCTGGAACGAAGGCAAGAAGCAGGAGCTCAGAGATCGGCATCGCATCTCTCTCGGGCGTACCGCCTGATCCGCGCTTGGGGACCCATTGCGCCGCGCAACCTGTATAGACAAGGTAGCTTTGCGACGGTCTTACGCCCTCGCTGTATAGCGCCTGCAATAAATTACCCGCTGCAGGCGCTTTCGCGTAACGCGAGTTCTGACTAGCCGATCAAAGTCGACAACGACTCTACCGCATCATCGATACGCGATGCGGCGGAAGTATCGCGCCTGCTAGCCGGCGACTACGAAGCTCAGCTCTTCTTTAACCTCGTTAAGAAGCTCTTTCACCGCTCGAGCGCGTTCGACGTATCCTGGCATGGAGCTGATCAGCCCCTCACGGACGTCGGCCTTCAGGAAGGCGTCGGGTATCATGTTGATTTTCGCTGGAAGCCCCTCCAAGTATGCCTCCATCGTCTGCATTTGTTCGGCGGCGACATCCGCGCTTTCTACGAGCGGGGCTGCGGCGTCTTTGAGTGCTGCTGTCGCTCCAGCGACTTTGCCGTCGTTCGCCTCATCCAGCGCTTCAGCTAAGCGTCGCGCCTCATCGTATATCGCGCCGTAGCGCGCGCCGAGCCGCTCCAGGAACGCCGTCCATTCGTCGGTGCTCATTCCGCTGTTTGACTCCAAGTCACGCCTCACAAGGGGCCTCACGACGGCGGGCAGGTCTTCGACCACTGTGCTATAATCATCCATGCTGCGTGAAAACGCGGCGACGCTGTCCTTCCCGGTTTCACACGTCTTTATGAGGCGTTCGACCTCCTCTTTTTGCTGCATTTTTGATTATCCGCCGGTTAGATGTTCATCAGTTTCTCTTTCTTTTCGGCTGACAGTTTCGTCCGCTTGCCCATCTGTGACTCAATCATATTCCACAAACGGAGCATAAGTTCTGCAAGCGCTTCGCCGAGCTTGTTTGACTTGAACTCGTGAATATGTATGCCGCCGGGACCAGGCACGTCCTTTTCAAGGATGACGATTGCTATCGGGCCGATTGTTCCGCCGAGTCCAAACGCGACGGCGTCGTTCGTCCGTCCTTCACGGCCGCCACCGCCACCACCGCCACCCGTTCCAAAGTTGAACTGGTAGATGGGGACGGCGACTTTGTCGCCAAACTCGACGGCCTTGCCCAGGGACTCAACGCCACTGAAAATGGACTGCAAGTTGGCGAGGACCTCGCTTATAGTTGCGTTGCTATCCTCCACATAGATCACCATACGGTAATAAAGAGAGCTGGTAATAACTCTTTTGCTAAAACAAGGCTGAAGTGCCAACGAACTTCCGCGCTTACGCCAGTCGGGTCGCTCACAAGTCAATCGAGGAGCCGGAACCGACGATGAGGCGGTGTCCCTTTGGCAGCTTCTTCTCGGTCGATCGTATCCGCGTCTTGTCGCCGATCAAACTCTCGACGATCGTTTCTTTGCACGTGATGACGCTATCACCGATGACGATCGAATCTTCGATGTGCGCTCGCGAAACGTGCGTGTTATCGCCGATTGATGTGTACGGGCCGATGTACGTCTCTGCGTCGATCGTGCAGTTTTCCCCGATGATGGTCGGGCCAAACACCACACTCCCTTGTTTTAGTACTGAGCCTTTGCCGATCGATACGCGGCCCTTGACCACGGCACCCTCTTCGACGGCACCCTCGACGCGGGGAACGAGATCGTCGAGGAGGAGCCGGTTGACCTCAAGGATGTCCTCAGGCATGCCAGTATCCTTCCACCACCCCTTGATGATGTGGTGCTTCACGAGGTGGCCGGTTTCGATGAGCTTTTGTATGGCGTCAGTGATTTCAAGCTCGTTTCGCCACGACGGTTCGATCTGCCTGATCGCTTCGAATATCGGGGTGGTAAAAAGGTACACGCCCACGAGCGCAAGATCGCTTTTGGGCGCTGTAGGCTTCTCAACGAGTCGTATCAGGCGACCGCTTGCTTCGTCAAGCTCGGCGACGCCGTACCGTTCAGGCTCAGAGACGCGCTGGAGCGCAATCACGGCGTCGCACGCCCCCTCATCGAACTCAGCGACCAGCGGGGCGATCCCGTGGCGGAGGATGTTGTCGCCGAGGTAGACGACGAACGGGTCTTGACCCATAAAGTCCTCGGCGCACGCGACCGCATGCGCGATCCCGAGCGGCGCGCCTTGATCGATGTAGGAGACGTTCACGCCGTACTGTGAACCGTCACCGATCCGCTCGATGACCTGTTCCCTGCCGTTGAGGCCAAGAATGACTGCAATATCGGTGATACCGGCCCTTTGGAGGTCCTCAAGCGCGTAAATGAGCACTGGCTTGTTCGCGACGGGGATGAGCTGTTTGGGGCCGCTGTGGGTCAGCGGACGGAGCCTCGTGCCGCTGCCTCCTGAAAGCAATAACCCTTTCATCGCCATTCGTCCCGCAGAAGGGTGAGCCCCTCGCGCACGTTCGCAAGGCGCATCCCCAGGGCGTGTTCGGCTTTTTCAACGCTGAGCGAGGAGTTCATCGGCCGTCGCGCCCGCTGCTGCAATGTGTCTGTGGTGGTCACGTTAATAAGCTTTTCATTTAGCCCAAAAACGTCCGCGATCGCGCAGGCAAAGTCGTAGCGATTGACTTGCTCGCGGCCTGAAACGTGATAGACTCCCGTCAGGCCAAGCTCACACATGCGAAGCAGAGCACGTGCGCAGTTCCCGACATAGGTCGGCGTGTTGTACTGATCATTCACTACATTTATCGGGGCGTTCGCGCGCAGCGAATCGATAACCCACGTTACGAAGTTCGGTTGGTCGAATCCGTAGAGCACGCACACGCGGGCGACCGCATTGCCGCTGTGCGCTAGGGTGAATCGTTCACCGGCGAGTTTTGACTCGCCATAGAGGTTTATGGGGTGTGTAGGGTGGCCCTCCGAATAGGGGCCATTCTCCCCATCAAAGACGAAATCGGTCGAAATGTACACCACTTTTACGCCCTGTTCGTTGCACGCGTCAACGACGTGCTTCGTGCCAAGAGCGTTTACGTCCCACGCGCGTTTCGGTTCGACTTCGCACGCGTCGACGTTGGTGAACGCCGCGGCGTGTATGACATAGTTGGGGGCCGCGTCCTTTATGGCTTCGCGGACCTGCTCGTGCTGTGTGATATCCATCTGGAGGCCGTCGTGCAGCGGGCGACTGTTATATGCGGCAACGCCTGTCGTGCCCAGTTTCGACGCCTCTCTAAGGAGGGCGCTGCCAAGTAAGCCGCTTGCCCCAGTAATGAGTACTTTCATGGTGCGTTTCTGATCCTGCGAACGTGCGCTCGCCTCGTAAGCTCCACTCTCACAGCGTCTAATAAAGGTTTCTAGTACAAAGAGGCGTGCTATGCGCGTCCCATTTCGAGAACGACCGGCGTGCTATCGACTGTCGCATCGACGTCGTCTTGGACGTCGCTGTAGGCTACACCTGTCCTACCAAACTCGACGCCCGTGGTGCGTTTGTTTTCCTGGTTCCAACGCGGCAAACAAAGAAATACTTGCACGCACAACGTAGAAAAGAAAATGCCTGTGAGCACGTGAAGCGCCAGTGAGCCAAGACCATGTCCGTGCCAGTCACCGAACTAAACACGTCAAGGTGCATCTGTGGCGAATGCCCCACGTCGTATTTCAGCCACGGAATTGGCATCTTTTTCTGCGCCTCTGGCATCAGTGACGAGGAGTATGCGCGACGAGGCTGTAACTGTCCGATTTGCCCTGTGTTTCAGGCGTATAATTTGAGCAACGGGTACTACTGCATTCGAGGTTCAGCTTAAGGCGATTATCGGGTCGCAGATCGTGCGCAGGGAGGTTCTATGAACGTTCTGAATACCTTCGAAAACATGGGCAAGTGCATCTGCTACCACGGGACGTGCGCGACGTTTGCACAGAACAGCTTAAGCGGCGGGTTGTTCTGTTCGATAGCGCGCTGCGCAGAATCCCTAGAAAAAAGGGGATGCGTGTGCGACTCGTGTCTGATATGGCACGATTGCGGGCTTACCGAACTATATTACTGTGCAGAGGGATCTGAAGGACGGTGATTGCGATTGCCGAGCAAGATGGGCGGTGAGATACGGTCTGGCGGGTTTCGTAACAATGCGGAAAGTCGCGAGGCAGCACACGGCGCGTTTCCGTGTTATGCCGAAAAATGACGGCGCGACACACGTATGAAAATATGGGCAAGTGTCTATGCTACAAAGGAGCTTGTCCCACGTTCAGACATAACAACCTAAGCAAGGGTCTTTTCTGCGCTCTTGGCAAACGTCAGCCGCTTCCGGAGAAGAAAGGGTGTCCGTGCAACTCATGCCTCGTATGGGTCGAATGCGGCCTCACAGGCCTCTATTTTTGCACGCGCGAAATATTGCAAGAGGGCACGCGGTGACGCTTTCCTAAGATGTCCTTATATATCTGCCGCTGCCTCTGACACACAACGTTCGGAATGTCACAGTGAATTGTGAAGAATAACGGGCCACCGCGCCGGGACGCTCATGGATCTGGTAAGCTTTGCTCTGTTGACCTTCTCCTCAATCTTTATTCTCATCGATCCTATTACCGTGACGCTTGTCTTCGTTTCGCTTATAAGAGACGTTGATCGCGTGCACCAACGAGCGATCGCGCGTGACGCCGCTCTATACGCGCTCGTTATTCTGCTGGTGTTCGCCATAGGGGGTTACTGGATCCTCCAGCTTTTTGGAATAACGCTCGCGGCTCTTCGAATCGGGGGCGGCGTCCTCCTCTTCTTGATTGGAATTGAGATGGTCTACGCGCGTGTATCCTTTACAAAACAGCCGGTCCCGCAAAGCGCGGAGGATTATGCTGCGGACGTGGCGGTGACGCCGCTGGCAATCCCAATCATTGCGGGTCCCGGAGCCATCACCACGGTCATTGTGCTTACCGGGGACGCTGCTGGGGGGGGCTGGCCTGCGATTGCCATTGTTTTAGCGGCCATTTTCGTCGTAATTTACGTGGTCTATTACGCGATGGTTCACTCTTACATCATTGCGGGAGGGATACGAGAAAAAGAATTCAAGGTCGTCAATCGTGTTCTCGGGCTCCTCCTCCTCGCCATTGGGGTGCAGTTCATCATCACCGGCATTAAGGCAGCGTTTTAGCCCGCTATGTCAGTCACCCGATCATTCGATACATCGTGGCTAGAAAAGAACGAATAGCGCCCTTTTTCTGGGCAAACAACCCCTACGGTCACGTGAAACGATGCGTGATACAGTAACCTTATGTATCTTGACGCACGTTTCTTTGTATCAAAAGTGACTTCAGAGGTGTAACGTTGAAACAAAAACAAGCCGCAATGCTGGCCGTGTGTGCTATATTGCTTTTTTGCATAGCTGCAGCAGGATGCACTAGTTCGACCTCGCCATCACCGAATGCTACGAACGCTTCTAGCACGACTACTTCAGCGCAAGCGTCAGCTTCAATATCGACGCCGTCGGCGTCTGCCGCTCCGACGTCATCTTCTTCTCCGACCCCTACCGCCTCTCCGACGCAAAACGGTTCGGGAGGCGGATCGGCCGGTTTTACGGTGCTATTCTTCTATAAGCCTGGCTGCCCCTATTGCGCAGCCCTAGAGAGTACATCCAGCTTCGCGCAGCTTCAGACTAAGGTCCCCGTGCAGTGGACCGTGAGCGCCACAAGCCCGCTTACCGACCAGTACGGGGTAACGTCAGACCCGACGTTGATCTTGCTAAAAAACGGTACTGAAATCGGCCGTTGGGTCGATGCTACCGATGCTACCGGTGCCTTGGCACAAATAAACGCAGGTTAGGACTATAGTGATATGCAGCGTTAGGCGGCCCGTCGCCGACGCGCACCCTTTTTTGCTCCAGTCTTTTTCTTTGTGCTCTTTTTCGTGCCGTTGAGCCACTCGCCGCGCCCCTCTTTCTTCAGATAATCTTCAATTGCCGCGTGCAGGGCATCAGCCGCGAGATTCGAGCAGTGCATCTTCACTGGAGGCAATCCTTCGAGGTTCTCAGCGACGTCATTTCGCGTTATCTTCAGCGCCTCTTCAATCGTCTTTCCGATTGCCAGATCCGGCTTGTCACCACTCGCATTAAGGCAGCGTTCATGTAGTCTACTGCGTGCATCGCGCGGGCGATGATCCACCTATGCCGAAGTGGAAAAAAGAACAAAAAACGCCTTTTTTTGGGCAAATAACCTCCAAAAGTCACGTGAAACGATGTCGCTTACAGAAACCTTATGTACCTTGACGCAAGAGCCTCTTTATTCACAGTGAACGTCCATTTTCTGAGGTATGACTTTTATGAAAAAACAAGCAGCAATGGTAGCAATATGTGCCGCACTTCTTATGTGTGTAGCCGCGGCAGGATGCACTAGTTCGACCTCGTCGTCACCGAATGCGTCTGTTACTGCAAATTCTTCATCTCAAGCAGTTACCGCGTCAGCAACCGCGACAGCCACGCCAACCGCGTCAGCAGCCACGCCAACCGCGTCAGCAGCCACGCCAACCGCAACGCCCACGCCAACCGCAACGCCCACTGGCTCTGCTTCAGGTTTGCCCGCTGGTTACAAAATTTACTACTTCTACGAAGTGGGTTGTCCTTACTGCGAGGCATTTTCACAAACCTCCGACTACACTCAGCTTGCAGCGCAGCCTGGATTTACACCAGTTGTTAGCACAAATGCGGCCGTTGCCCAACAACTTGGGGTGACCATGAGTGGCTATCCTACAGTAGTTTTAGTGAATAGTAACGGTGCTGTAGTCGGTACTTGGGAATACCCCAATATCAGTGCTGCTACTATATTCGCACAGGCGTAGCACAAATCAACGCAGTCGCGCCATACCATAGGACGGCATACCCGACGGTTGTCTTGCTAAAAAACGGTATTGAAGTAAATAGCTGGGTCTATTCTAATATTGATACGACCGCTATCTCACAACAAATAAACGCAGGTTAGGACTGTAGTGCTATAAGCAGCGGTCTGTAGTGATATGCAGCGTTAGGCGGCCCGTCGCCGACGCGCACCCTTTTTTGCTCCAGTCTTTTTCTTTGTGGGCTTCTTCGTACCGTCGAACCACTCGCCGCGCCCCTCTTTCTTCAGATAATCCTCAATTGCCGCGTGCAGGGCATCTGCTGCGAGATTCGAGCAGTGCATCTTCACCGGAGGCAGCCCTTCGAGGTTCTCAGCGACGTCCTTTCGCGTTATCTTCAGCGCCTCTTCAATCGTCTTGCCGATTGCCAGATCCGTTACCATGCTGCTTGTCGCTATGGCCGCTCCGCACCCGAACGTCTTGAATTTGACGTCCGTGAGAATCCCGTCTTCCACCTTGATCTGAATCTGCATGAGGTCCCCGCACACCGGGTTTCCGACCACCCCCATACCGCTCGGGTTCTCGATCTCTCCCATGTTGTGCGGGTTCATGAAATGCAGCATCACTTTATCGCTATACATGTAACACCTCGCCTCGCGTGCGCCTGTCGCGCGTGAACACACTATCACACGCGCTTTGCCTTTTTTTATTTATCGCTCGTGTGCTCTTGATGAGGACGTAGTGGAGGTCTCGTCGCCCCTAGATCAGCTACGACGTGGGGAGAGTCTCACGCAGGCTACTAACGTCCTGAAGCTTTATCGGATTCGTGCAGTAAGGGCATAGGAAATCGCACTCCATCTTGCCATACGGGCAGATCACCTTAGAAAGGACGGCTAACGGGTGTCCCTTACTCTTGATGTCGAATTCCTTGTTCCACCCAAAGGGTGCTCGCTTCACGGTGAACCCGTCGTTCTTCAGCGAAGCCTCGAGCGACATGAGTATCTCCAAGGCTACTTGGGGAGAGCTTAAGGTGCTCGTAAGATGCGCAAACGGGAAGAGCATGACGCGATTTTCTTTGAGCTTGCCCAGCACGTCAACGATGCTGTTCTTTGCCGCTTCAGCTACACCGGCGGCGTTGAGCTCATCAAGCTTTTCCACACTTGAAAAAACGACAAGACAGTCGTCCATGCTGTCCTCTTTCGATTCTATGTCCTCGGCTACTTTGGTTCGTTGCGTTGTCTTGTAGCTGATTTTATCCGCGTGAATCAGAAGAAGTCGAATCGTACATCCCCCCGGTTTCGGTTGCGTCGATCAATCGACACTTACAGCAAATCTCGTACATGCTCGATCCGTTCGTACATAACTCTATTTGCCTCCGTAATAATCAGCCTGCAGTTGTAGGCATATTTTGTCCTTTTATGAACGTTCAATAGCCGGCGTACCGTACTTAAACATAAGAAGAATTGTGTTTCACCGAGGATAGATAATATCGAAAAGTACGTGGCACACAACGAGCTTTGAGGTTGAAGCATGAGTGAACAGGTAGACCCCCTTTTTGAAGCGCTGTTCGCGCTCACCGATCTGCGAGTGCTGCTCAGGGAGACGGCACCGCTGCATAAGTTTAGCGAGGAACAGCGAGCCCAGGCGCGCGAATCAGTTGCTCGCGCAAAGGAAGCGCTTTCGAGGTTAGAAGGAGTTTTCGAGAATGAAGATCAATGACATACCCGTCCGTGAGGTCGAAGAGAATTACGTTAACATTCATCCAATCCAAGCGGCAGGTCGCCTCACAGGAGAGGCGATGAAAGCCCTCATCGCCTACGGCGATGGCTACTCGACGTGTGATCAGTGCCGCAAGCCTTTTCGACTCGATAAGATCACCAAGCCGCCCATCGCTGAGTTCCACAGCGATCTCGCGAAGTTCCTTAACATGGACGAAGCGCGTGTCACACCGGGGGCACGTCGTGCCTTTCAGGCCGTCTGCCTTTCACTCGCGGAGAAAGGGGATACCGTTCTCGTCTCCGCCCTCGCACACTATACCGAGTTCTTGGCGGTTGAAAACGCGCGGGCAGTGGTCAAAGAGGTTCCCCTAAACAAGGATAACGTCGTCACCGGCGACGCCGTCGCGCAGAAGATTGAGGAAGTGACGCGCGAACAGGGCAAAAAGCCCGTCCTCGTGATGCTCGACCATTTCGACTACTCGTTTGCAAACGAGCACGATATCGCGGGAGCCGCGAAGGCAGCCCACCAATACGACGTTCCTATCCTCTACAACGGCGCGTACACCGTCGGAATCAAGCCCGTCGATGGCAAGGCGCTTGGCGTCGATTTCGTCGTCGGCAGCGGGCATAAGTCGATGGCCTCTCCTGCACCAAGCGGCGTGCTGGCAACGACGAGCGAGTATGCTGATCAAGTCCTCCGCACGACGCAGATGATCGGCGACCTCACCGGACGCAAGTTTGGCATCAAGGAGGTTGAAATGCTCGGTTGCACGCTTATGGGGGCGAACATCCTCGCCATGATGGCCTCCTTCCCGGCCATCCAGAGTCGCATCAATGACTGGCAGGAGTACGTGGCGAAGTCGAACATCGTCATCGACGCGATCCTTGACATTAAGGGCAACAAATGCTTGAGTGAGCATCCGCGCAAACACACCTTGACGAAGGTGGATACCACGGGCAGTTTCGACCAGGTCGCCAAAACCCACAAGCGACGAGGGTTCTTCTTCAGCGACGAGCTGAAACAAAGGGGCGTCGTTGGCGAGTTTGCGGGAGCGACGCGCACGTGGAAGCTCAACACATACGGCTTGACGTGGGACCAGACATCGTACGTGGCAGATGTCTTTAAGGAGATAGCCGAGAAATATGACCTCCTGTAGCCATGACTGAAACCGACAGGTCGTCGAAGATCAGGCCGCGATGTGAGATCATTGTGCAGTACGTCCTTCCTGTGATACGGGCTGAGATGGCGGTGCGGATGAAGGATGAAGGGATAAGTCAGGCACAGATCGCCCGAATACTCGGCGTTACTCCCGCTGCCGTCAATCAGTACGTCAAGAGCAAACGGGGAACGGCAGGACAAGACACCGAGGTGCTCGAGGTCATCGACGATTACCTTGAAGAATACAAAGACGACCCTGGGGCCCTGTCGGTGCACCTCTGCGACGTGTGCAACAAGATCAAGTCACTGCTTGAAAAACGCGAGAATGAACCAGCGATTGATGAAGGCTGTTGCTCTTGACGCCGCTTTTTCAATGGTCGCAAGCAAACGGCCTGCTATGGTCGAAGAGTAACGCGTACAGGTTTCCGGACGAGCCATTCAGCTAGCCGGTAAAGGCTCTGGCGTGCGTCCTTTATGTAAAAGAGTTGAGGAAATCAGGTTCCCATCTCGAGCATCTTGTCAAGTGCTTTCTTGGCGCCAATGCGGACGTCTTTGGCTACCGTGACACGAAATTGCTTCTGTTCGAGCGCGCGGACAGCGTCTTCAAGGTGCGTACGCTTCATGTTTGGGCACACCGTTTCGGCGAGCGCGGAGAACTCCTTCGTTGGTTCCTGCTTCCTGAGTCGATGGAGCATGCCCACTTCGGTTCCAATGGCGATGTGACGTGCGCTGGTTTTTGCGGCATGACGTAGCATACCGCCTGTCCCGTACACAAAGTCAGCTGCTGCGATAACCTCTGGCCGGCATTCGGGATGCACGACGATCTCGCAGTCGGGTACCTCCTCCCGCTTGATCAGCACGTCTCCTAACGTAATCATTTGGTGCGTCGGGCAGAAGCCGTCCCAGGAAACGATCTCCTTGTCGGTTTTCGTCGCGAGGTAGTCCCCGAGATTTCGGTCGGGAATAAACACGATTCGATCTGCATCAAGCGCGTTGATGATCTTCACGGCATTTGCCGACGTACAGCACACGTCGCTTTCTGCCTTGACGGCGGCCGAAGTGTTCACGTAGCACACGACAGGCGCACCCGGGTAGCGCTTCTTGAGCTGTCGCACGTCGTTTCGGGTGATCATGTGCGACATCGGGCACGTCGCCTCCTTCACGGGCAGCAGCACCTGCTTTTCCGGTGAGAGGATGGCCGCGATTTCCGCCATGAAATCGACCCCACAAAACACGATAACAGCACACGTGATCTCAGACGCGATCTTCGCTAGCTCGAACGAATCCCCAACATAGTCGGCGGCATCTTGAACCTCGTCGCGCTGGTAGTTGTGCGCCAAAATGACGGCGTCGTTCTCCTGTTTCAGACGTTTTAACCGGTCTCTCATAGCTATCGATTCATAGGCGTGCACTTTTCATCGCCCTGGATGTGTGTGCATATCTCACACATTCGTTCGTTTAGATTAAGGTCTTTTCCACTTGCAACGTCTTCGGCGAGTGATAGAATAAGCGTTCTAGTGTCGTTGCTAACGGCGATCGTCGTCCCCCGTTTGCTCGTCACGTACTGGCTGACTGCGGGCTGTGTGATGCCGAGACGTTCTGAGATTCTCATCTGGGAGAGGCCGAGCCGTGTGAGCTCCTTCGCAACTTCTGAGCGGATGGTAGGAAGGATCTGCCAGACTGCCGTTTCACAGGGGGATCGTTGTGTTTTCATGATTTTCTCAGAGGAGCCACACATAGTGACGTTCGTGTCCTATTTTTGTCCTTTCCGAAACCTTAATGGTCAGATGCTCGATACAACAGCTCCATATAAATATTATAACAATTGTTATAAATCAATTGTTGTGTGAGAGGTATATGATGCAAAGACCTGGAACGATAGCAGTTCACGGAGGGCAATCGATCGATCCTACAACGAAAGCGAGAGCCGTTCCGATCTATCAAACGACTTCGTACGTATTCGACAGCACAGAACACGCTGCAAAACTTTTTGGGCTCCAAGAGATGGGGAATATCTACACGCGCATAATGAACCCGACGAATGACGTGCTCGAACAACGAGTAGCTTTGCTGGAAGGTGGCAAAGCCGGCCTTGCGCTTGCAAGCGGTCAAGCGGCGAACGCGTTCGCAATCCTCAACATCGCTAAGCCTGGAGATGAGATCGTATCTTCGTCGCAACTGTACGGCGGCACCTACACCCTGTTCTCATCGACGTTGGCAAGAATGGGCATCAAAGTTCATTTGGTAGACTCGACCGACCCGAACAACTACAACGAGTGTGTCAATGATAAGACAAAGGCCTTTTTCGGAGAAACGCTCGGCAACCCGACCTTGGATGTTCTCGACATTGAGCCCATCGCTGAGCTAGCGCACGACAACGGCGTTCCCCTCATCGTCGATGGCACTGCCAGCACACCCATTCTGTGCCGACCAATCGACTTCGGCGCGGATATCGTCGTCAATAGTCTGACTAAGTTCATGGGTGGGCATGGCACTTCCATCGGGGGGCTCATCGTTGATGCGGGAAACTTCGACTGGACGAACGGGAAATTCCCTGATTTTACCACGCCTGACCCTACCTACAACGGGCTCGTGTACGCCGACGCGTTCGGAGAACTCGCTTACATACTAAAGGCGCGGGTGCATCTGCTGCGCGACATCGGTCCCGCTTTGAGCCCCTTTAATTCCTTCCTGTTCCTCCAGGGACTTGAATCACTCCACGTGAGGATGGAACGCCACTCTGCCAATGCGCTTGCCGTCGCTCGCTTCTTGAACGAGCACGAACGCGTTTCGTGGGTGCGTTACCCTGGTTTAGAGGACGATCGTTCTCATCGACTAGCGCAGAAGTACTTGCCAAACGGTGCGAGCGCGCTCGTCGGCTTCGGCGTCAAGGGCGGGTATGACGCTGCCGTGAAGTTCATTGAGAGCCTCAAACTCTTCAGCCACCTCGCTAATATCGGCGATGCGAAATCGTTGGTGGTGCACCCTGCGAGCACGACGCATCAACAAATGAACCCCGAAGAACGCGTCGCAGCAGGCCTCAGCGACGACTTCATCAGGCTTTCTGTGGGGATCGAAGACGTCGCTGACATCACCGAGGATATTGACCAAGCACTCGCATGTACGTCGTAGACGCCATTCCGCGGACCCAACATTACACGTTTGATGCACTTAAGTTAGACTGCGGAAGGACGCTCTCGCCGGTGACGGTCGCGTATGAAACATACGGCCAGCTGAACGCTGCCAAAGATAACGCAATATTGCTCCTGCACGCCTTATCTGGCAGCGCTCACGCCGGCTTTGTAAACGATAAGGGCCAGCAAGGCTGGTGGTATGACTTTATTGGACCAGGAAAGGCACTCGACACAGCGCGCTACTTCATCATCTGTTCCAATGTCCTCGGAGGGTGCAGCGGGTCTACGGGACCAGGCAGTACCGATCCAGCGACGGGGCGGCCATATGGGCTTGGCTTTCCGGTTATCACGATTGGCGACATGGTCCGTGCGCAGAAGCGCCTTATCGCCGGCTTGGGAATTGATTCTCTCTTGGCTGTCGTCGGTGGGTCCATCGGCGGCATGCAGGCGCTGCAGTGGGCCGTCGATTATCCCGACGCGGTTCGATCGGTGGTGATTCTCGCCGCCGCTAATCGACTCTCCGCGCAAGGAATAGCGTTTAACGAGGTAGGCCGGCAAGCGATCATGGCAGACCCGTGCTGGCAGAACGGCGACTATTATGACGGCGCGCCGCCCCGCGCAGGCCTTGCGCTCGCCCGGATGATAGGACACATCACGTACCTCAGTGAGGAGTCGATGCACGAAAAGTTTGGCCGAGCGCTCAAAGGGGCGGATGGTTATCGCTACAAGTTTTCAGAAGATTTCGAGGTCGAGAGTTACCTGCACTACAAGGGGAACCGATTCGTCGAGCGTTTCGATGCCAACTCGTATCTTTACATAACGAAAGCGATGGACTATTTTGATCTGTCCGATCTCACTTCAATCAAATCAAAAATGTTGGTAATATCATTCTCGTCAGACTGGCTATTCCCCCCGGCGCGGCTGAAAGCGCTTGTGAGAACGTTACGCAGGAAACGCAAAGACGTTACGTACTGCGACGTTCAGTCATCGCGAGGCCACGATGCATTCCTGCTCGAGGTTGGGCCGCTCACAGAACTTCTGTCAGGGTTTCTCGATAACGTGTACGGGCGGTAGCGGTGCAACGATTTGACCAGGATATCATTGTTAGTCTGATTCCCCGTGGCGCACGCGTACTTGATCTTGGCTGCGGAAACGGGGACTTGCTGACGAAGCTAAAACAAAGCGGTCTCTCCGATATCCGTGGCGTTGAAATCGACGATCGATGTATAGCCGCTTGCGTGCGCAAAGGGCTCACAGTCTTTCAGGGCGATATCGACGAAGGGCTTGGCGACTATGATGATGCATCTTTCGATTACATCGTGTTAAATCAGACGCTACAAGTCGTTCACAAGCCGACCCTTGTTATTCAGGAAATGCTCCGCGTAGGAAATAGGGCAGTTGTGAGCTTCCCAAATTTTGGTTACTTCAGAATTCGGTGGTACATCCTCACCAAAGGACAAATGCCGAAAGTCGATTTTTTGCCCCGCGACTGGTACGATACACCCAATATCCACCTTTCCACTATCAGCGATTTCCAGGCGTTTTGCCGGATGCGAAACATCGCAATAGAACGACTCATCGGTTTGAAAAGCTGCGCGACTGGCAAGACGGTCGGACATTTTCAGAACTTGTTGTCTCAAGTCGGCATATTTGTGATTATGTCCGAACATGAGATTCCGAACTGACACTCGTAGCTAGGTTGGGCCGTCTTTCTCCTAACGGGCGGTTCCTGTAGAACCATTTTTTTGCCGTAGGCCGCGAATTGCCCCAATTTGCCTGGACAGCCGCACGTCCGGTAAAGTGCGTATTTCTGTCAAATATTCAGCACACAGAAGTCTCGCGACAGCGCACTCTACTCCACACCTCCTAGGCATGTAGTTATCGAGTGCGCGAAGCAAAATAATGCCGACAAGACGCTGTCAGACCAAAAGCCTGGCGCCAAAAAAGGGTCTTTAAAACGCTAAACGAGCCTCTCTGGATGTGCATAGGCCGCAAACTGACGCTCAGTAGCAAAACATATGAGCGTCACCCCAGCTTGAACTGCTGCCTCGACACCAGTGCTAATAGGTGCTGCTTTCGATAGGACCAACGGTATGCCTGCCCGAGCCGCTTTCAATACCATTCCTGCGGGTTGCCTGCCGGATGACAACAGAAACGTGTAGGAGAAGTCGTTGCCTGCGTATATGCCAATGACCTTGTCAACAGCACTATGTCTTCCAACGTCGACCGCTTGCGCTAGCAGCTTGCCCGTTGCGTCAAATAGCGCTGCTACGTGGACGCCGTGCGTCTGTCTGCGCGCTTGAGTGTCGAGGTGCGTCAAGCTTTTTTTGAGGACCACCTTTTCAAACGTTGCTGCAGACTCAACGCGCACATCTTCGTTCGTCCACCATTTCATCCCAATGCAGCCTGAAGAGCGCACTTCCTGCCAGAGCTCGACCTGATCAAAGGACGAGACAACTATATAGGCCTCGTTCTTATCATCATCAACGTCAATGCTTTGAATCTCTTCAAAATTTGAGATGACTCCCTCAGAGATCAAGTATCCGATGCAAAGTTCTTTCAGCTGTTCTGGCGTCGCGATGAGCGTCGCGATCCTGACGTCGTTAACAAACAGTGTGAGGCTGTCCTCAGCAGCTACATCATCGTAGTCCGGATGTTGGCCGCCGTCATAGTCCATGATTACTCTGGGGAACCGTTTGCTATAGCTCATAGCCGCCCTAATTATGTAGATACGATACTTAAAGGCAACCGGTGATCTGCGGGGTGCCGATTGGCGTTCTTGGCGCGTTTAAAGTGCTCACACAGCCGGCTTTGTTGTTTGGCCAGTTGAACCGGAACTGAACAGCGGAAGGCAAAGCGATGAGGTCGCAATGTGTGAACGCCTGTCGAAGCGAGCCCCTGTATCGAATGATCTTCCCTACCTATGGATGGCCGGGAGGCATTAGGGTAAAGACTGTGATCTCCGGCGGGCAATTGATCCTCAGACGGATTATGCTCGTCCCTATCCCGCGGTTCGTGTAGTGCGTCATGTCGCCGACACGATATCGTCCAAGGGGGTACTTTCGAGAGTACAGACCGCGAATTGGAGGCCCTATGCCCGGCACTATCCACTGCCCTCCATGCGAGTGCCCTGAAATCTGTAAGCTAAATCGCCCTGTACTCGCGCTTACATCCGCGAAATCGGGCTCGTGGGCCAGCAGGATTGCGGGTCCGATGGGCGGGAGCTTCTTCAGCACCTTGTCCAACCGATGTTTACGCGACGCTACGCTATCAACGCCAGCAACGTGCAACGTCGCTTGTCCCTTGTTCACCGTCATTACGTCGTTGCTTAGGTCGATAACGTTGCTTTCCCACAATACGTCGCGAACGGCTGTCGCTCCGACCAGGTGATCGTGATTGCCGAGCACCGCGACACTGCAGTCTTTCGGCCTCAACTTGTTCAACGAGACGACCATCTGCTGAGACAGTCCGTCAACCTCGTACGAGAAGAGATCGCCTACAATTGATACTAAGTCAGGATGTTGCTGGTTAATAAGGTCGATCACCTCGTCAAAACGCTGCGCGTTGAGCCATTCATCCAAATGAATGTCTGCAATACTTGCAATCCGGTATCCGCGAAACGCAGGATCGAGGTTGGGTATAGTCACCTCAACGTGGCCGATCTCAAACGCGCTCGGCTCAAATCCGCCTCGGTGCATCTTTTTCAGCAAGCGAATTACAGCGCTTTGTCTCTTGTTACGCCGGCGCAGCACTTCTGCATCACTTGACTTTTTCATTAGTCGCTCCTTGAGCACAACAACGCGCCGTTCGCTTATCTGGTACACTGCCATATGATGAGAGACAAATCCCGCTGCGCGCCGCTCAAGCGCAGGGGCCGAATTGCTGCAACTGAACGAGTACTTTCAGTAGCGAGATACTTAAGCATTTGGCGATTTTACAGCGTGGCGTCTCTGGCACCATTTCTTGCTCAGATTCTATTTCAATCAGCTGTCAGTATGCAAGTTGGAGCGGCGTAAATCGACGGAAAGGAGCGAGTGCAAGCAAACTTTGTCGCGATAACACGTATTATTATGTGCGGGCTGTTATAGTAAAGTGTCGAGAATGCCAGCCTGGCGGAACGGCTACGCAGCCGCCTGCAGAGCGGCGTATCCCGGTTCGATTCCGGGGACTGGCTCTAATTTTTTGTCCCCTCTGACACCCTAGTTTGATGTACGTAGGTCAATTCTGGCGGACGCTTCATTTTTCTTATCTTTCTAACATCGGTGAGTGCTGCTGACTAGCTTGTGGTTCTTGTCAGCTGATGCACAAAGACTAGAGAGTAGTCGCTAGCTGTGCACGCACGGGCAGGCTTTCTCTCTAAAGGAGCGATAATCGATTAGGTCGCTTCGTGAACAACCCAGAAGCCTGAAAAAAGGGGTACCGCTCGTGTTGATCCTTGCTCGCTTTGAGAAATCGTACTCCAGCGTCAGCATTTGTTAATACCGTATTCGTGCAAGTCTCAGCCGCAAACGATGGGTGTTCCTTCTTTCATCGCAGTGCACTGACCCTTTGTCATGTGTCATATAGCGATGTCTCCAAATAGTAGCCAGTTTATCAAGCAGAATTTGCCTTTAGAATTATCCGCGAATGGGTGATCGCGATGGTTTGCACAGCCCCCTTTGGATACACCAGCTGAGTGGCGACCGAGTTCGCGATTAAGGGCACCACTGATCCATAAAATCAGAACTCAAACAACTCACTAGTGCACAATTGTTTTATCGTATCGAACAGAGCGTCCATCGAAGTATTCGTCTTTAAGGGCACATCTTCGTCGAAATGTATGTTTCCCTCAAGCGCGTTCGACCACTGGGAAGCGGTCGAACACATTCCTATGTTTATTGCGTGGTCGATTATAGAGGGAATCATTCCGACCGTGTTTTTTGTGTGTGTCACTATTGAGCCGTCTCTCGCGATTTTGTTTCGTTCAAATCGTGTCTTCAGATCATTTTGCACGTTGACGATAAATGCTATCAGCTCTTTAAAACCAGCAGCTTTCCTGGTTGCGATCGCACGCTTCAAATTGTCTAATGCTGATATTGCCCCGTCGATGTCCACGAGAATAAGATCCAATTCGTTTCCGATGATTGCCGCGTCGCACGTTACGTCATTCTTCATAAGCTCGTATTCTGATCTTACCCTTAGCAGCTCTAAAATCGCATCCAACTGTCCAACGCCCCCATATATGTCTCTCGGTCTCCAGATCGAAACGACGGGAAACCGCATGCCGAGCTTTTCGGCTATCCTGCTCGCTCGGCTAAGGTATTCGGCGCCGCCTTTGCCCCCAACATAAAATGTGATTCCGATGCCACTGAAAGCGATGAGCATAGCCTCTGCCCTCAGCGATACGTTTGGCAACATCTGCTCTAGCGCTGGACGTATACCTCCTTTGAACTCTACGGTTGTATGGCACGCACGGCACGTCGCAGCAAGCTTGTGATCAGGTGAGCGTACCACCTCGACGTCAGCCTTACCATTGCAAGGGCAATGATACCAAATAGGCGTGAGGGCCTTCGCAACTGGATTTTTCTGCGATTCGACCATCAATTTTGCGTACTGATCGAAGTGTTCCAACATGAAAGCGATTTCGTCCGTGAACACCTGTTGGCATTGTGAAAACCGAGCGAAAGCCGTTTCATACCCACACGCCTGAATGAGGTACGCGAAGAAAAAGGCATTAAAATCAGCCGCATTGGTGCTGCATTCGTTGGCTCGATCGATCACATCAAACACATCACGGGTGCGAAGATCAACATCCGGGGCGTGCAGTCCCAAATGCTTAGAGTGCGTCATGATTGAATCTCTTGACTCAATCGCCCAGCGTTGAATCTCGCTTTTTATCTTCTCTACTTCGTTACGGTCTGGCTTTGGAACGGCGCGCATGATCTTATCGTTGTAAGTTTGAGCGACCGGCAAGTGCAAGCTGAGTGTACCGTTTCGACTTCTTACACTCGGGAGCTGTGCCTCTCGGAACCATCGTTCGTCAGCGAAGTCTTGGTCCGCAAAACAAAAGAGCTCGGCGACGGGACAGTCGAGCTCGTTTCGCAATTGCTCGGCCACCGCGTGAACGAGCACTGCCTTTCGCACGACGCCACTGTACGGGAAGAGATTTGGTTGGTGGGCTGACATCAATACAATTCCTTCGTAGTCCACGCTAAGCGGGATGTTGGCATCGTTGTGAAACGCGGCGACGTGTTCGCCAAACGCCTTGCGTCTGCCCAGCATCTTGGCATCCGGGTAAATGGCGTGACCTGCAACAACTCTTGTCAGCTCCTGCAGGTTCTTACATTGATCTCCTTTCATGAGTAACTCTGAAATGCGGCTTGAAACGTGCAAACCCTCACGCTTTTGCTCGGTGGGTGTAACGCGCACAACAATATGATAGTTTCTTTCGCGGCAAAAACTGGCGTAACAAGTGTGCTGGCAAGCGTACGCTACCGAGGGCGCCTCCACGATTGCTCTGGTAAGCTTCACTCGCAGCCCAAATGGGTATAGCACAGAAGGCGTAGCTGGGGCCCCGAGCGTGAGGTTGGGCTAGCACGAAATGGCTATGAAAAGAATGGGGGCTACGAGGCGCAGTCGCGCCAATACGCGCCGCACTTTGGCCGCCAAAAAGGAGTACGAGACACTAGGAGTGAAGCTAGATTCACCAAAAAAACAAGGCAAGACAAGGCGAACTACACATGAACGAACTGGACGACAAATTGCTTACGTACCTGTACATTATCGTGACCAAACTACTTAGCGAGGCGATAGAGGCTTTGCCGTGCATCTTCTATGTGAAAGATGCGCGCTACAAACCCCCCCTCTTTGAGTCGCTTAACTGCATATCTCACCGTTCTATACGGCAAATATGTCTCCTTTTCGATATCGCTCAAAGTCATTGTTCCGTTGTTCTCAAGTGTCTTAAAGACCAATTTCACACTCGGAGGGTACTCTCTGAGCCGCTCTGTGAAGGGCTCGTTGTTCGAAATTGCTTCTGCAATCATACCGTTCATGGTATTCACCAAATAAATTAACGGCGTTAACAATATAAATATGTTTCTCGACTGGGGGCTTTGTTGCAAAACCCTCATTCCGCATCGACTTTTGCAACAACCGGCGCATGCGGCTCCTACTTTTGCAACACGATTTTTGCAGCTTTTTAATCAAAAGGAGGTGACAAAATGAAAATCTGTATTGAACTAGATGAAGAAATAAATAATGAATGGGAAGCCGCTAAAGAAGAGTTAGAAGGTGTTTTTGAGCGATTTTATAAACAACCAGCTTCTCTCACAGATTTTGAGGTTTTAAAAGGCTTATTGTTTTGTTTTGAAACTGCCATTGGTGAATCTGCTGACCAAATTTTCATCCATCGACTTAGTGATAAGGAAGTGGAGAGAATATGTGACCGAGCCACACGCAAGCATTAAGCATGCTTCAGTGATTCTAATTCTAGCCACTTAGTCAACAGACGTCTCACAAGCTCTTCCCCCTGTGCTATTGTGATAATAGAACCAGAAAAAGTGTCTTCTCCTTTTACACCCCAAATACGCGAGTGCCGACCATCGGCGCCATAGTGATTTGCGGTATATGTGAAATTGTCTAACTCTGTAGGTGTTGCCCATTCATAATCGTCTAATATCTTACTGGGTTTTTTCTTGCCATGCTTCTCCTTATGTAAGTGACCGTCAACAACCAGCTTGACGGTTTCATATGCGTTGTACAAGGTGTACCACGATGTTTCTTGAGTGAAATAAAAGAGTGCATCAAATATATTGTCATCATTCACTTTATCGCAGCGATTTAGGTAATCATCGTGGAGGCGTTTTTCACGTTTTGGAGGTTCTACTAGCTCTGCGCCACTTACTCTAACCGGCAAAACAGTTACGGTTACTCCCACTGTTGGAGGGTACACCCAAGCACTCTGACTGCCATCTACGCGCTGGATAATCGATGCAACATTCTCAGTGTCAACAGTAATCTTGCCTTTCCCGATATGGACAGATTGATAATCGCCCATAAGCTCCAGCTTTGCAAATGCCTTAATCATTGTGAGCAGTTTCTTAGCTCTGTCACATACTTCCTTAGCGCCTTCTAGATTTGAAAAACGACAAGACGTTAAATAGCATATCTTGTTCTCCAACTGCTCCAAATAGCAATTAGGCGAATCTAAAAAGTTACGCATTGCCGTTAGTTCATTTTCGCTACCGAATACGCTGACAAACCATTGAGGTTGTGCCATAGTTTTCACCAATCTTAAGTGAATTTATACTACAAAAAAGGGCATCAGGCCGAAAAGAAATTCGGCTCAATTCCTAGCTCAAACATCCCCTAAATAACGACACAAATATTGTGCCACCGCACCTTCAACAATACCTCATTAACCTAAGCCACGTCCCCTTACTGCGCACCGAATCCTCAAACTTGCTTTTTGTCGTGTGGAATGTGGTTTCGGCACTACTTTGCTTGTCTGTGTTCCAGGAACTCTGAGTTTCGACATCTAAAGTAAGGTACATTTGTTGTACATTGAGCGCCCTTTGATTCGCTTGTGTCCACGTTCGGAAGGGAACGTCAGGCACGCCCCCCAAGACAAAAAAACGCACTCGTCGAGAGACTCGTTGTTTTTCTCATTGCGTTAGGGCAACGCACTCAAATGCACTCTGTTTTATTGGCGCGTGAAAAAAAGAAAAGGCGGGCATTCACCCCGCCTGCGATGTCGCGCGCTAAACAGCGCCAGGACCGCGCTCGCCTGTTCTAATGCGAATCACGTCGTCTACCGAGGAGATGAATATTTTGCCATCTCCTATGTTGCCTGTTTTCGCAATTTCCAAGATCGTGCGCACAATACGCTCCGCGTCTTCTGTCTTGACGACCATATCAATCTGCGTCTTAGGCAAGAGATCGAGGCAGTACTCGCTGCCTCGGTAGACCTCCGCAATGCCCTTCTGCCTGCCCTGGCCTTTGACGTCCGTAACCGTCATTCCAGGGCCGAGCTCTCGCATCGCGTGCTTTACTGCATCGAGTTTTTCCCGTCTTATAATCGCCGTGATTCTTTTCATACGCTCACCTCCAAGTCGTTTCTCGCCCTCCCGGCCCACGGGGGCGTGGTGCCGGCACATATTTTCGGCCCGGGAAACAGAGAGCAGCTTCTTTTTCGAAGTTGCTTGCGCAGCTCAGAGCCCGTAGCCGCCATCGTATCCTCCTGCTCCCATTTCTGGGACATCCAGGCCGTCTACTTCGGTCTGCGATCCGACCCTCAGTCCGACAACTTTGTCTATGAACGTGAAGATCGCAAGTGAGATCGCCGCCGTATAAACGAAGCATGTCGCCACTCCGATGCACTGTGCAGCGAGCTGACTGGGATTTCCGTAGAGAAGACCGGTTACCGCGCCGGAAACGCCGTTCCAGCCCGCGCCGTACGTGCCATCTGCGAGGAGTCCTAGGCTGAGACATCCCCACGCACCGCACACGCCGTGTACGGCCACCGCTCCGACCGGGTCATCAACTTTTAGCCTTTTGTCAATGAAAAGCGCGGCTTCGACCACGAGAATGCCAGCGACCAACCCGATGAAGACTGCGCTTTGCGAGTTAACGAACGCACAAGGGCCGGTTATCGCTACGAGCCCGGCAAGTAACCCGTTGCACATAAAGCTGACATCAGGCTTGTTGCTGCGGACCCGCCACATCCAGAACGTTGCCGCCGTCATGCCAGCAACCGACGCCAGCATCGTGTTAACGGCGACGACACTAATACGGAGATCGGTTCCTGCGAGCGTCGAGCCCGGATTAAACCCGAACCATCCGAATGCGAGGATGAGCGATCCGAGCACGGCCATAGGGATGCTGTGCGGTGGAATGGCGCGGACCTTCCCGTTGACGTACTTGCCGATTCGAGGGCCGAGCATCCACGCGCCGACAAAGCCGATCGTACCACCTACCATGTGTACGACCGTCGAACCCGCAAAGTCCACGTACCCGTTGCCCAAGCCAAAGTTTGTGCCGAGCTGCGAAAGCCATCCACCGCCCCAAACCCAGTTGCCAAAGAGCGGGTAAATGATCGTCCCGATGAAAAGACCATAGATGCAGAATGCCAAGAATTTCCATCGTTCGGCCATGGCCCCGGTCGGAATCGTGGCAGCGGTATCCATGAAGACGACTTCGAAGAGGAACAGTGCAAACACGCCGACGTCATAGGCACCGGTCAGCGCAAAACCGTGAGCACCGAACAGTCCGAACGGATGTCCCAGTATACTGATTGCCACCTCGCTGTTAAGTCCGGTAAACCCGCCCAAGGTGGGAAGCGACGTCAATCCGCCGAACATGATGGCGAATCCGCAGAAATACCACCCGAGCACGCCAAGCGCGTAGATCAATATGTTCATGCCCATCGTGTGAGCCACGTTCTTTGAGCGCGTGAAGCCGGTTTCAACGAGCGCAAACCCCGCCTGCATAAGGAGAACGAGGAAGCCGGCCATGAGCGTCCACACGAAGTTGATGGCCGTTGTATCATGGCCGACAGCATTGGCGAGCTCAGATAACGTCGGTTGGCCAGTTACGTTAGCCGGAACGTTGGCCGAGCCAATGCTGCTGCCCGTTGCATCGGGCTGACTTCTGTCCGGCAACGCCTGCGTAGCGGCAATTGGCGTTGAGGCGTTCAGCGCTGAGTTTGTAGGCTGTTGGGCACTTCCTGTGATGTACCCCGATTTTGCCATCATCAAACTCACGAACACGAGTATCAAAAGGCAGTTTATTATCAGTTTTTTACTTGATTTCCATGTCATTTTGAAACCTCACGTTGTGCGGAATGTGGGCCGGTTTTCGGCCTGTTTGACGTAGATGAGCGGGAGCGCACACGGAGGATCGAGGCGCCCCCACCCTGCGCAGTTCCGCGTCTGCGCTTGTTAGTAGGAAGTTATATGTATAGGAAGTAGGTTTCCGGCTTCCTACTAACAAAATGCGTAAAGCAATTATCATATTTAAAATTTTCGTGAAGCAAGCAAAATGAAATCAAACAGTATTGCAAGTCGGTCGCGACGTAACGAAACTACCATCGCGTGTTCATACTAGTCGACCTATCTTAGTGACAGATGGAGAAACAGTAACTAGCGATCACTACTTATTGTTCCACTTCAAAGTGTTCCACACCAATCCAAGGCCGGAGGAGACTAGTCATTGAAGCCTGACGAAATCGATATGCGCGGGAAGATCGCTGTCGCCCTGGGTCTCGTGGAGGAATGCAAGGAGTTTGCAGCTTTGATTCCCGAGGTCAGGACCAACCTCGTGTACGCTCGACCCAATTCTAGAAGCAGAGATGATGTTTTAGGAATAGACGGACGCATAACCGTCGTGAGCGGCTTACCTCACGCTGCAGGCAAGCCCAGATTCGGCGCGTCGAGTCACATGGCCCGACTGATGGTAGAGCTGGGCAAAGCCGATTCGGCGTTTAGGGCAGGCGTGAACTTCGCCAACAATCCATCTCTGACGCAATGGCTCAAGGAGTATTGCAAAGCAAAAGGATGGGTTTTCAGCGTGATCGACCGCAGTAAAGAACCGGAAGAAATCAAGGAAGCGGAAGGCGCATCGATGCCCTGGAAAGTTCAGCAAGCGATAGATGCCGCCGGTGGCCTGGTTCCCAAGATCTTCTACGAAACGGGTGCCATCGGTAAAGAGCCCGTGTCGGTGCTTGTCGGGCGGGATCCTATAGAAGTCGCAGAGCAGATCTGTGAAATCGCGAGACGCTACCATGAGCGATAAGATCGGAAAGATAGACCTCGAAACCTTCACCTCTTTTCTGCTCCCGCGGCTCGGAAACAAGGATGACTCGGTAATCGTGCCACCGAGAACAGGGATCGATGCCGGAGTTATCGACATCGGCAACGACAGGGTACTCATAATAGCGGAGGACCCGATCTTCGCTATCCCGCACCAGCCCCTGGAGATGTTTGGATGGTATACCGTCCACATAGGCGCGAGCGACGTGGCGGTCATGGGCGTCAAGCCCAGATACATGACCTATTCACTGTTGATGCCTCCCGAGACGAACGAAGAGGACTTCCACATCATCGTGGATGCCATCCATAGGGCTGCCGTGGAGCTTGAGATTGCGATCGTTGGAGGGCATACGGGGTACTATCCGGGGTTTGTATCGCCCACCATAGGCGGAGTCACCGTCTTTGCCATCGCAGACAAACACGGTTATGTTACACCAGCCGGCGCGAAAGCAGGCGACGATGTGATTCTGACCAAAGGGCCGGCAATAGAGACAGCGGGAATCCTCGCCGTGATCAGGGAAAAGGAGCTCTTAGAGAAATTTCCGCGGCCTCTGGTCGAGAAAGCTAAGGCCCTCTGCATGCAAATGACCGTGGTAAAAGACGCCCTGTTAGCTATGGAATCCGGAGGCGTCACTGCCATGCACGACGCGACCGAGGGCGGCGTTATCGGCGGGCTCTTCGAGATAGCAAGCGCTAGCGGAGCGGGGATGGAGATACATGAGGAGGCGTTTGTCTATCCAGAAGAGGTAAGGATGGTCTGTGAGGCATTTGGCATTGATCCCTTGGCAGCGATCGCCGAGGGCTCACTGCTGATCGCCGCGAGGCGGAAGGATTCGCAGAATATAGTAAACGCGCTTCGCGCTGGAGGCATAGCGGCCTCCGTCATAGGAATGGTAACGAGCGACCCCGAAACGAGAACAATTCACCGGCGCGACGGGACAATCACCCCTCTGGTGATCCCAAGCCAGGACCCCTTTTGGCCACTGTTTTTTGACTCACTGTGAGCCGAGTGGGAGCCGTAACGGCGGCGACGGCAATGCTGCCGAGCTTAGAATCGCTTGCCGGTTGAGACGCGGCGCGCCCGCTCTCGCACTAATATATGAGGAGCAGCCCATACGAGTTTAAATTGGTGTGGGTTATCTTCCCGTAAGCATTGTTCTCGCACGGAATTACCTCGATCGGCAAGCTGAGCTTCCGCACCGTTGCAAATACGTCGATCCCAACGGCTTCCATTGAAGTTCGCACCTTCTCTGCGTGCCTGCAGTTCCTTTTTAGCGAGAGATCTACGACTCCTTCTGATTGCTCAGCCACACACTCCTCGCAATAAATACATGGGTACGCTGCAAATGCGAGAGATTTGTAATATCCTGCGTAAAACGCATGCTGCTCGAGCTCATACACTGTATCTCCTATCCAGCGGATGAGCCGAGCAAGAAATGGATGCCAGTCTTCAGGTATGCTCTTAGGGTCGATATCTTCCATCCCGGGTATTCCCTTGAAGTGCACAATGTACGCTTTTGCGTACTCTTTGAGGAGAGCTCTCGTTTCCGATGGGCCTGGGACATACGGGGGGCAACCGAGGTGCTTTGCGAAGCCCTTGCAGCCAAACACGCACCGCCACCTTACCCATTCGCTCACTACAATTTCACGCGGGTCAATCTCGTAAATCTGAGCATTTTTTCTCTCAGCCAATGCTTTAAGCTCACTTTCTAAGGTTTTGTCGTCCATCTGCATCGCCTTAAAATATGAAAAGATCTCGCAATTTAAACCGTTAGATTACAGAAATAATTCTTATGAGCACGTTCGTTGTTTTTCTTGTTTATTGCGCAACTGTGAGCTGCCACTATATCTGCAGGCTCCTAGACGTCTCGGTGGGGCGTGAGGTCGCAGCCCGTGCACGCAGCGCACATCGTCTCAGCCACGTCAGCTCGCAGGCCGCACTGGTCGAGGAGTGCGCGTTCCTTTCGTGCTAGTCGCAAAAGCCGTTCGGCACTAGGTCGCCGCATTCTTGTCTGTGACCGCAAGGGATGTTCGACAACCGCCCTCAGTATAGGGATCACGCCCATTTTGATTAAATCTTGCATGCCGTTTATGATCGACTGATCGTCCTCTCCCAGACCGACGAGGATGTTGGAAAAAACCTTGTTTCGACCGAAAATCTCTACTGCGTCTTTGAGTGCCTGCAAAACAAAATCCAGTGACAGTCCCGGACACATCGTTTCAAAAAGCTGACGGTCCATCGTTTCGACGTTGTACTTTATTTCGTCAGCTCCTGCCTCCTTTAAGAGTTTCGTTGAATTCTGTGTCGGATACACAGCAACCCCGATCGGAAGATCATACTTCGCTCGCAATATGCGAATCATAGCTGCAACCCGCTCAACTTCGCGCTGTGGTGACTCTTCGACACCTGAAGTCAACGCTATAGCTCTTAACTTACGAGCAAGCTTCGGATCGGCGAGAATTCGTGAAATCGCCGTTTCAACATCGCTCTGGTCTTTCACCGACCCTCCCAAAAGTGGCACCGGGCAGTACTGGCAGTCGAATATGCACACCTCGCTTACCGTGATATACGCTTGTTCAGGGCAATGGGCAATGGCATCTTCAAGATACCCACGGACGATTTCTTTTTCGTGGTCACGAATGACCACTTCATCTCCTTCAAGCGATGCCTTGAGACGGGAACTGTGTTTTATTCCCAGGCGCACCCGGTGACCGTTAAATCGTAAGAAAAAAGATGTCAGTCCGGCACCAGGCCCGGACGCAGGAGTCGTAATGCGCCCAAGTATGTGCTCATCAATGTCCACGCCTCCCTCTGCAATAAGGAAAGCTTTCGTCTCCGCGCTCTTATCCATGGTTTTTGCCCTCATTTATGCCTTTGACCAGCCGCCCGCTACAATGACGCGTGCAAGATGCCCGTGTTCAACTGACTCTTCGTTGTGCGCCGTGAGTCGAGGAACCATCGGCTTACGCAGAGGCTGTGCAGTTGACTGTCACAATGATTACCGTCATCGCCACGGCGAGAATGTTGGCTGGCCTTCATCATCACGTCCGCTCAAATCGTAAAAAGGTACTCGTGCATTGGAATACATATATGCTAGGTTCTTTACAAGAATTGTTATCATCTGTGGCATTATATCAAAATCATGTCGAGTGCAACCAGACAATGTCGATCCGACTCACCAAAGAAACAGGGGGAAACTGCGCCGTTCAAGATATTGAACTTGAAAGGGTCGTAGCATACATGCGCTTGCATGGCAGTGCAGTGATAGCCTTTTCAGGCGGAGCTGACAGCTCGGTCGTTGCTGCGCTTGCCAAACGGGCTTTTGGAGATGCAACAGTGGCCGTAACGGTAGATAACGGTGCGCTTCATCACGGCGAGGTCGAGCACGCGGCTGCGATCGCCAACGAGATCGGCATTCGCCACGTTGTGATTACCCTCAATCCGCTGAGTGTATTTGAAGTGAAGCAGAACGATCCTGAACGATGTTACTTCTGCAAGAAGTTGGTCTTTGGCGCGCTGCGCGACCTGGCTGAGGAACTACACTTCGCTGCGGTCATGGACGGCACAAACGCCTCTGATATTAATGGCTACAGACCAGGCCTAAAAGCTCTGCGAGAACTCGGCGTCGTGTCGCCGTTGCTCAATCTCACCAAAGATGAGGTGAGAAGCGTCGCGCGCAGACTCGGCTTATCGAATGCTGATGCGCCGTCCGTCGCTTGTCTGCTCACCTCTTTTCCTTACGGCACGATCATAACCGGCGAGAGAATTGAAAGGCTTAGAAACGCTGAACGTGCGTTAAAGGCGATCGGCATCGCGCAAGTGAAAATCAGAGATCATGATCACTTCGCTCGCATTGAAGTGGACAGGGAAGAGGCCGGCAAGGTCCTCACGCATTCGTCTGCTATAACCAATAAGCTCTTAGAGCTTGGGTTTGCCTACGTTACTTTGGATCTCCAATGGCTGCGATCAGGCAGCATGGACATTGCGCTGAGTTCAGCAAGAAAAGAGTCTGCAAATGAGCGTTGACCGGCGCTTGCCGGGCGTCGGACTCACAATTACAAAATCCGTATGTCCTCTAATCGGACGTGGATACCCGCACGTTTCTTTAGTACCATGTTAACAACTCCGGTATGCGAGAGATTGAGCATGCAGTATCCAGGCAAGAAGCGTTGTCTCTTCCCAATAACCGGTGCGTGGTGAATGACCTCTGCAATACCCTCGAACGCGTGCACGTTATAGGCTTGAACGTCGTGTGACTTTTCTTTTCGAGCAGCAAGCGGGCCCAGCGTATGGCACTCGAGGACTCCCGTTATGGGATTGGCAGAGAGAACGCGGAGAGCGTGATACAACGGACATCCTGGACCGGCGGGACGACCAGTCACGAGGTCTCCTGCTGTAATGTCCCAGCGCTCCACCAAATCGGCGCGAAACGGAACGATGAATTTACGCGCCGAGGGCTCGCCTGGCAAAGGACGGAGCACGAAATCGTATTCATTCCCTAGGACGTCAGTCCCGGAGTAGGTTGGAGCTTCCCTTCGCACGCCTTCTTCTGTCTCGTAGTAAGGACAATCTTTGTACGATTTTTCTCCAGCGCGGACGTGCAAAAGAAATTGCTCGCACGTGGCCGTTCCGCAGGCTCCACAGTCTTTTCCGGCCGGCTCCCAAGCCACGCTTAGTCACCCCGATAAATATTATCGGCCTCCTCGAGCGGCCGTATCACGCCAAAATGGTGCTGCCATCCGATTTCCTTCTTCCCGACGCAGATGGTACAGACTCCAAGCGGAGGTGACCCGCGGAGGACGATTTGCGCGGCGTCGCTAAGATCAGGATATGCCGCGAGCGCTTTCATCAGATACCGCATACCCGTGCCCTGTGTCGCATTGGTTTCAATAATGTCGATTGAGGGGGCGACCTCCTTAATGTATTCGCGAAAAACTTTCTTCTCGGCCTGGGAAACGAGGTCAGTCTTCGTGACAACGGCCATGTCGGCCTGAGCAATCATCGGCGCCATTTTCAGAGGTGAGTTGCTTCCCGAGACTGCTGAAAGAACAGCGATACCGAATGACTGGGTCGTGTAGGGGGTGCATCGAAGACAGAGGCCTGCGCTCTCGATGATGAGAAGGCCCGATCCTAAGTTCTGCGCCCACGAAATAGCGTCTTGGAGCACCATAATGCCCGCGTGATCTGGGCACAGGTCACCGGAGTACACCTTTCGCGTCGGAATCCCAAATTCTTCTCTGAGCTCCTCGTCTTCAAACGCGCGAACGACGTCGATTTTCACGTATGCTGGATTGCTGCTCTCGCGAAATTCACGGATGATCTGCCGAACGACCGCAGTCTTCCCGACGCTGGCGGGTCCCGCGATTATGGCGAGTTTCACGCGGGTACTCCTTTCTCCTCATCTATTGCGTCTTCTTCGCCGATTAACTCTCCAGATCTGATTCTCTCGCGGAGGTTCAAGAGCAGATCATCGATCTCAGAAACACGTGCAATCGTCGCCCTCTCTCGTTCGCGAGGTTCAAGCACCTTGACTACAGCTCCATTGCTCATCACAATCCGCCGGTCCGTGCGCAGGGCGAGATAGGGATCGTGCGTCACGAAGATGACCGTTTTCCTGCACTCCTTTATGCACGAAATGACGCGTTCCTTGAAGATACCCGCGTTCTCCACTTCATCGAGGAGTAGGATCGGGGTCCTTCCGATGAGAATCGCATCCGCGATAAGAAGCGCACGCGTCTGCCCTCCTGACAGAGCGGTCATGCTCATGGCCCCGGTAATCTGCTCTCCCGTGAACTCATTTGCTAGCCCAATCGTGTTTTCAACGAGGTCTTTGATGTGCGTTTGCTTGCGCGCTTCGATGTGTAGCTCCAGAAAACGTGACACGTCCAGATCTGCAATCACACGCGTGCTCTGCGTAATAAGTGCAATCGGTTTTTTCGACGGATCTCGAGCCATCTCATCAGAAGGAGGAACGCCATTTACGAGAATACACCGGCCCGTAACCGTATCAGCCTGCGCCAGCACTTCGATATCATTTATGAATGCCGATTTCCCCGACCCCGTCGGCCCCACGATCGAGAGGGTATCCCCAGGGCGGATGATTATTTGGTCAAACCCTTCTCTTTTGCCATTGCGGTTGGTTCCCGGGAGGACGGTAATTTCACTCATCTGATCACGGTGCATACATAACTCTTCATCTGGTGCCTACAAATAAGTTTCGAAAGAGGCAAAAAGTTATCCTCTAAGTAATAGAAATAATTATGATTTAACCTATTAAGGAAAAAAAGTAAGCAGAACGGATATGCGAAACTAGCTTCGAAGCCAGTTTTAAGGTATTAGGGAGAAGGAATGTGCTAGGCAGGGCTAAGAATCACAGGAATTCGAGTATCCGCCTCCAGATAATCGGCATGCGCGACCAGAACGCGGTCGGCGGAAGAAAATCTGTTTGCCCTCACTCGCTAAGACGAGGTAGTTTCGCTCACTATTATTATGCATCAGGTGCCATTGATTCGCGAGGATTCACCAACGTTTTCCACGGAAACTAGAGTGAGGTCTGTTGTTTCTAAAATCACGAAAGCGGACGATGCGCTATTCAAAGCACCGACGAGCCCTTTTTTCGTAAATCAGCTTGGGATAACTTGGTCTCGTTGCTCATGCTGCGATTTGATATCCAATGCTCTTCTTATGGCTCGACGTCACAATTTCGTAATTGTTCCGCTGATTTCCAATTCATTGTGACCAAAGGCGTAAATGTGAGCATGCACGTCTTAGAAAATGCGATTAAGCAAGCGGAGACGGATTTTGATAAAGGAATCCAATCATCTCTTACTCAGAATCGGGCATCTTCCCACTTTGTACCATACTTCGTTCCTCCTTATGGGTACAGCCCTGCTGAAGAATAATGACGTTGAGGCCGAGTGGACACTTTTCCCCTCGGGCCCCGATCTTGTGAATGCCATGCGCGATGGACACCTCGACATCGGCTACGTCGGGCTTCCACCCGCTATCATTGGCGTTGACAAAGGTACTAAGCTTATATGCATCGCTGGAGGGCACATTGAAGGAACTTTGATGGTCGCGGGACAAGGTGTGAGAACGGTTGATCAGTGCAGGAGCATGCCAGCGTTTCTCAGCCAGTTTTCGGGGACAGCCATAGGCTGTCCACCACGGGGCTCGATTCACGACGTTATTGTCAACGAATTGCTGAAAGAGTATCATATCGAGGATGTCCGTGTGAACAATTATGCTTGGGCGGATTTTCTTCCCGATGCGCTCGTGGAAGCTGAAATAGCAGCGGCTGCAGGCACGCCTGCCCTCGCCGTAGCAGCTCGGAGGTACTATGGGGCACACACGATAATGCCCCCCGCACGATTATGGCCCTTTAACCCAAGCTACGGAATTGTGGCAATGAGAGACGATTTGGCTCGTCACGCGGATATTCTCCGGAGGTTTCTCGTCGCTCACGAGATTGCGTGTGAGATGATTAGGCATCGCCCGGGCAAATGCGCGCGCATCGTTGCTCGAACTACAGGGGTGGTGGATGCAGCTTTTGTGGCGGAAGCGTATCAGATCTCTCCAAAGTATTGCGCTTCTTTGCCTCCGGAATACGTTTCATCGACGATGAAGTTCGTGAACGCGCTTGAAGCGTTCGGATACATCTCGAGGCGAATGAGCGAGACGGACATATTTGATGCATCGCTTATTAATGAGGTGCATACGGCGCCGCCACACTACGAGCGCGGGTTACAAGGGGCTTTCTAGTACGCCCGGAAAAATGCGAAATGCGCACAACGCAGTGGGAGCCCTCCGGCGCATAGAGCAATCGTCCTTACCTGGCTACGTATCGAGCGTAAATGCTCTTGGCAGCCTCTGGATCGCGCGTACCCTTGATTATTGCGCGGCCGTCACGGAAAAGGGTCATCTCGAAGTCTGTATGCGGGTCTTTGAACAGCAGAGTGTACTCGTTATGCTTAACCCGCCCGATCCGGTCGAGACTGACGGCAAGTTCCGCTAATTTGATGGTGGCTTCTCGGGCTGGTGTAATCTGAACGGCATCGCGACCACAGAGTGTTGTGATCTTATCGCCCTTCTTGGCGTCCAAGAACTCAAATTGCGACTCGACACAGCATCGGCAGGAGGGGTCCTTTACAACGTTCATCTTTTGCAGGGTTTGCTCCCAGACGTCATATATGATAAGTTTTGTATCGGTCGCCTGTTTGCCCAACAAGATCCTAATAGCTTCCGTGGTTGCAATTGATGCGATGATGGGGGGTATAGTATTGAGCACCCCTGCCAGATCGCACGTTTGGAGAACTCCCTGGGGCGGAATGTTTGGGATGAAACATCGTAGGCAAGGGGTTGCGCGAGGGATAATCGGCATCACCATCCCGTGAGTTCCAACCGCCCCGCAGTATACCCACGGGATTTCGTGCTTGGTGCAGACATCATTCACCAAAAAGCGCGTCTCCATATTGTCGGTGCCATCGACGATCAGATCCGAATGTCCGAGGATGTCTTCCGCATTGTTGAGGTTGAGATCCTTAATGATGTCGTGGACGACAATGTCTGAGTTTGCGCGTCTCACCTTCTCAGAAGCCACGAGCGCTTTAGGCAAGTCGAGGTCTCCCTCGTCAAACAAGACCTGTCGCTGGAGGTTCGTCAGCTCTACGAAGTCCCTGTCGATGACGGTCAGCTCACCGACGCCTGTCCGCGCCAATAAGTTAAGGACTATCGAGCCGGTGGCTCCGCATCCCACTACCGAAACGCTGCTGTTCTGCAGTGCGGACTGGCCTTCAGTCCCGATCTCGGGGAGAATCAGTTGTCTTGAATAGCGCGCATACTCGTGCCTGGTACTCACTACGGAGAAGTTAGCGTTGACGAGCTTATGGCAATCGCTAGGTGCCATTTTTGCCCCAACCGCAAGGATTAAGTCCAATACTTTACTGCGCGCGCTAGGTCGAGGTTGGTTAGAAATGCCTTGCCTGAGCGGCGTGGTTCGGTAGCGACGCATCGAACCGTAATCATGGGCTTGCGAAGCTACGTTCTTTATTGCGAGAGGTTGAGACCTTTGCAAGCGTGGTGCAGAGCCTTCTGTCAACCCGTCTGCGCTCTCATTCTCTGTGCGATTGAATGGGACTACTTGAAGGCTATTGTTATGCTGAGCAGCATCAAAAACAATACTAAGATGCTTAAGAAACTATACAGTAAGCTCCTTTTCGTCGCGAAACTCACGAGTGCCACGCTGACCCAGACCAACGGAGAAACTATTGTTAGTAGGACTCCCAAAGCGGTGACGCTGGGCGCACTAAAAGATTTGAGGCCCGTCAGCGCGTCTTTGAGAGGTAGCGCCGTGTTATTATTTAGACTTGGGTTAGCAGCGAAAAGCAAAATGCCAATCAGACACACAGAAATGCTGACGGCAGAACAGACCGCCAATGTTCTGCCTAAACCTGAAGCTTCTCCTCCTATGATAGTATCACCTCGTTCACGTTATGACCTCACTAGCATTAGCGACGCCAAAATGACTAATACGACAGCAAAGATCGCAGTTAGCGCTTCGTTTCGAACCTTGCCCTGCAGACGCGGCCCGACCAAGGCTCCCACAAAGACCGCCTCAAGTACAACTGCCGCGAGCAGTGGCTGCACGAAACCGTTAGCATAATAGATAATCGCACCGACCGCGGTCGTCAGCCCGATAATTAGTGCGCTTGTGCCGGTCGCTACCTTGATAGGAACTCGCATGCCGAGCGTCATAACTGGTACGTTTATGATTCCCCCTCCAATGCCTAACAGTCCTGATGCGTTGCCCGCTACGAATCCGCTTAGCAGCCCTAACAGCGGGTTTCTCACCTGATAGGTTACAAGGCACTCACCCATGGCGTTAGTATAGCTCCCGCCCAATTGGAATCGATCGTACTGCGCGTCAGGTAGTCCGGTAGATTGCACAGCGTCGACTTGCTTGCGTCGCAGAAACATAACGACAGCCGTCGCGACGAGAGCCGCAGCGAAGACCTCAGTAAGCAATGTCCGGTTTATCTGCGCTGCTATTTGGGCTCCGATGATCGCGCCGGCGGTCGCGGTGATGGCAAACCACAGAGCAAGCCGTAGATTTAACCTGCAATCTTTGACGTACGTCATCGACGCGGCGCTGGAGTTGGCTATCGTGCTGACAAGGCTTGTGGCAATTGCAATCTGTATCGGGATGCCTGCCGCGAGTGTGAGAAACGGAACCAAAAGAACTCCCTCTCCAATGCCAAGCATCGAGGTGATCACTCCGACGAACACAGAAACGAAGAAAATCATGAGCAGGCTTAGTGGATCCATCTGATCGCTCTTGCATAAGCAGCAGAAGCTTCGCCCAGCAACAAAGTATTACGTTGGACAGCGTAATGCGCCATAACGATCCGCACGATGCAATATCTAAAAACAAATCTCAGTACCGTGCTGCCCCGTTGTCCACCTACCGTCGACTATCCCCCGGAAGAGTAAATAAATACACTAAGCCGACACCCGGAATCGAACCGGGATAAGCCGCTCTGCAGGCGGCTGCGTAGCCGTTCCGCCATGTCGGCACAAGCCGATGCACGTAGACACTCGATTGTAGTAACACAATTGACTTAACGGCTGCGATCAGGGCAATATGTGCCCACATTTTACGATCATTAGTCACGAGAATGCTGAAATGCATCGCCAAGCGACTCTTTTTTTTGCTACGTCGAGGTGCGTCCAATAAGGCGAAGAGCCGGACAAAAGACCGCAACGAGCCGAAATAACGGCAGGTCATTCTCCGAACGTGATAAGTAGCTTTGAGTTCATAAATCGGAGACAGAAAGACCCGAAACGCATCACCAAAGCTGCTATGCCAGAAGAAAAGTACAGCGCACGTTCGGTAAGGCCGTGCAAAGGAGGCGGCATCTTAGTCGAAGGAACGTTCGACAATCCGTTTTCAATGAAAATACTGTGTCGGATTCTGCTCGACGTGGGCAAGTGCGCTGAAAAACTCGGCGTGGCGCGCTTTTTCCACAGAGGATGTGACATCACGTTATACAGAAATGGCAGGGTTGACGTCCATCGCGTCCAATCGACTGAAGAAGCCATACAGATTCTTGACGAGGTGAAAGTAATAGTCCGCGAGGCGTTCGTGCAGAGCGATCAAAACACGAGCTCTCCAGCCCCGAGGGGCGCTGAATGAACTGGGCAAGGTTATGACGTGGGTTCCCACGTCCACCACTGGTTTCCGCCATAGTTCCACACCATAGCTACGCCTATTCCGATGAGTTGCGACGTGAGATAGTAGACACCGAATAAGCTCGTCAAGAGATACAAGATGAGTAGGTTGATTACAACCCCAACAACCCGCACGGCGTGATCTCTGTACAGGGCCGTGAGTGTGTATCGAAGCCCGCTTGTTCCTCTGTCGCTGAATGTCCACGATCTGTTCAAGAAGAAGTTGGACAAAAGGCCTGCTTCTATACCGATAACTCCCGCCAGCAGATAGAAAACACCGAGTTCCGTAAGCGCATATAATACGGCTAAATTCAAAATAGCGCCTACGCCGCCTACGGCCACAAATTTCCAAAAACGATGAAACTCGCCCGATCGCAAAAAGAGACTCCACGTGTGCCGAAGATAATGTACCGCGTTTTTCACTCCGAATTTGCTCACGCCATTTTCGCGTTTGTCAAACGTATAGCCGACCTCTGAGACCGTGGTGTAATCTCCTTGCACAAGGATCTCAAGCAGTATCTTATAGCCTACCGGGCTAAGGTTTGCGTGGGCAATGACGCTCTTTTTGAAGGCGAAAAACCCGGACTCGGGATCGTTGATGCTGCGTATCTCTCTGAAAAGCGTTCGGGCGAGGAGGCCGGCACCTTTGGACAGTAATCGTCTTGACGGGCTGAACCCTTCCAAAGCGCCGTGCCCAGCAAAACGACTTCCTATCGCTATATCTGCTCCATTTTGCACGCGCGAGACTAATTCTGGTATCTTTTCGGGAGGATGTTGCAAGTCAGCATCCATAACGACTACGATGTCATACTTTGCTGCTTGAATCCCCGTCAGCACGGCGGTCGCGAGCCCCTTTTCCTCCTGTCTTCGTATGACCCGCACCCGATCACCGTCTGGCTGCTGCGACGCGACCTTCCACGTTTCGTCAGGGCTGTCATCATCAACAATGACGATCTCAAAAGGATGGCCCAATGGTCCCATCGAACGATGGATTCGTTCCAGGAGTTCGGGGATGTTTTCCCGCTCATTATAGGTAGGGATTACTATGGACGCGTTGTTATTCGGCATTGATCCGGGGAAGCACGAAGCGAGCGCGGTTACGTTTCTTTCAGATGCAAGATTGTCATTCTCCCATATGAGCCTTTCATCGGGGCCGCTGAGAAGTCGTAGGCCTTTTCGGCAAAAGAGCAGAAACGATCCTGCTTAAAAACGGCATCTACTGCGTGTCCCGGCCTATTCACGCCGTGACCTATCAGTGCTAGAGTGCCACTGTAGGTCAAACGAGTAGCAGGCCGCCGAACGCCGATGCAAGGTCGTCGGTGGCTCCGTTAGCAACTATTCGGGCTTTCCATAGCCCTCATCCCTGCACGCATAGAGGGGCGACATCTGTCGCAGCTGATCAACGATTTCTGGGAGGACTTCGTTTACGTATTGAACATCTGCCTCCGTCGTCTCTCTCCCTAGGGTGAGCCTCAGACTGCCGTGAGCATCAACGGGGTCCAGGCCGATCGCCAGCAGCACGTGTGATGGTTCAAGCTTCTTTGACGAACAGGCGGAACCAGTTGATCCAGCAATCCCCTTTGCGTTCAAGCGGAGCACAAGCGACTCCCCCTCGATATAGCTGAAGCTGAAATTGGCGTTGTTCGGAAGACGGCGCTCCTTTCCACCGTTGAGTCGAGTGTAGGGGATCTCTCGCAGTACGGCGTCGATGAGCTCATCCCTGAGCCTTTGTATGCGCACGTTGTCTGCGAAATCTTCGCTCGCCAGTCGCATTGCCTCACTAAAGCCAACAATACCCGACACGTTCTCGGTGCCGCTTCTGAGGCCGCGCTCGTGGCCGCCGCCGAAAATGAGCGGTTTTAATCTGGTGCCCTTCCGAACGTAAAGGCATCCGACCCCTTTCGGTCCATATATCTTGTGTGATGAAATAGAGAGCATGTCCACATTGAGAGCGGCCACGTCCACTGGAATCTTCCCGACGCTCTGGACTGCATCAGTGTGCATGTAGACGCCGTGTGACGCTGCGATCGCTCCTACCTCAGCTATGGGCTGTATTGAGCCGATCTCGTTGTTAGCGTGCATGATTGATATGAGTCGCGTGTTGTCCCGAATCGCCTCTTCCACTTCGCTAGGATTTATCCGACCATCAACATCGACAGAAACGTAAGTTACCTCGTGTCCACGCTGTTCAAGAAACTTGCACGTCTCGAGAACCGCGGGGTGTTCGATCGCGGAGGTGATGATATGATCGCTCTCGCCACTGCCAGCGCGTAGTACTCCACGCAAAGCCATATTGTCCGATTCAGTTCCGCCTGACGTAAAAACGATCTCTGGCGGGGTCGCTCCAATCGTGTGCGCTATCTGTTCTCGCGCGTCCTCGATCGCCTTGCGTGCCTCAAGTCCATAGGCGTGGAGGCTCGAGGGGTTTCCGAAGCGCTCTAAAAAGTACGTGCGCATCACGTCGAGGATCTCAGGGCGCATCGGAGTGGTCGCGGCGTGATCAAGATAAATCATGGTATCACAATGTGTCGGTTATTGAACGTCGTACTTAACCCCTCTCTTTGAGACATAAGAATTTGGCACGTTTAAGAGTAACGAACGGTTCCTGCCCCTGCGCGAAGCCCCTTGCGTCACGCCCCGACAACCTTGTAGTAGTAAGTGTATCCGTTAGTATAAATCTTGTCAACTCCTGCGGCGCTGTTGTCAATCGCGTTGATGCCCCCGCTCCATTGCGTGGCGTTTTGGGGGCTGAGCTTCCATTGTCCGTTCAGAAGGTGCTCGTAGTAGTACTTCGGCGGTGTCGCTGTGAGGAACAGGTAGTTGATTCCGGTGTGACCTGCGCCGTTCCATTGCTGCAGGTATGCGGGATAGACGTAGTCGAGCACGGTGTAGTTCTCGCGCTCACTATCATAAGGGTGTGTCACTAAGGCACCGGTATAGTACCAGTAAATCATCTCGTCTCTATAGTCGGTCATCGTGGCGTTGTCAGGGTCTTTTCCAACGGTCCAGACAGCGGCGGCGGTGACCCGGCCGTCGGGCGGCGCAGTTACGGTGAAGGTTGAGTTGTAGTTCACCGCAAGAACGGTCACGCTCACGGCTGCTAATATCAGGAGCATCGCAGCTACAGATGGGGCCAGCCACCTTTTTTTGACCGACACACCTTGTGATATCAAGATCAAACCTACGGTGGCAATGATGCCATAGACAAAAGCAACCCAAACGATAATGCGGCTGCCCAGATCCAGAGACGTAAGCGCTTCTATTGAGCTGAGGTAAGCGGGAAGCGTGTTTGCTGTGCCCGCGCTGAACTGCGAAACAAATCCCAGCGCTGTCACAGCCGCGAGCAAAATAAGACTTAGAAACAGGTACCGTATATAGGCGACATCCACCTGATCGGCTTCGTGGCTGTGCGGAGACACGGAATGCGCACCGGCATAAACAACGAGGGGAGCCAGAGGCAGAAAGAAAGGCAGGTAACCTGACTGTAATCGCGTTGCGAGGCAGTACACGACCGCTGCAGCGCCAAGCAGAATCGTCAACGCCGCGACAGATCGTCGGTAATCGTGAGATCCCACGAGTAGGTTCGCCAAACGTGTAAGTGATTGCGTAGTGGCTGCACGCGACGCTTCAGTACGCCAAAAAAGAGCGTAGCACAGCGCAAATATTGCATACAGCGCTGCCAGGCCTACCGCCGTGTAAAAAAAGATACCGACATACACGCCGTTGTAGCCGTTAAGCACGTGGTAATAGCCCCACCAGGGCACAAACATAGCAGCGACGTAGGCGGGAGCCGCGTACTTGAGCGAGGATATGAGGAACGGCATCGTGAGTATCGCGATGACCAGAAAGCTTAGGTGGTGGGTGAAGATGGTCGCGAGCAGTATCACCGTGAGCATCGAAAACGTATACGCGCGCGAGGTTCGCCCGACGTAGTACAGGTAGAGGAACAGCAGGGCCCCGCAAAAGAGTATGAAGCCGACGTTCTCTTCGATCATGCGTGACTGTTGGTGCGTGAGGCCCTCGAATACGCCAATGAGAAGGATCATCACTGGGATTGCCCAGCTCGTGAGTCGACCTGAACGTGACGTTATCAGGTAGGCAACCGCAACCATGACGATAGGCGTCGCTATTTGCAAGAAGTACTGCGCGAGCACGGTGAGGCCAATGCCGGTAAAAACGGTGAGCGACGCAAGCAGCGCTTCGAGGCCGACTGAGTAGGCACCGTAGTACATCGTCTGGGTCGCGGACGGGGAATAGTGCCCGGTTATCACGTATTTGTTGGTATCGCCGAGGAGCTTCCACGGATCGGGGTCGACCGAACCGCCCCACACGGCCAGCGAGTATCCGACCCTGAAAACGACGAGCACAACAGTGATCGCGATCAGTGCGACGACGTACTTCCTGTTCACGCGCTCACCCTCGTACATCGGCGCGCGCTTTCAGGAGGCACCTCAACATCGCCAGCGTATGGCGCGTAAGGCTGACCTTGCTGTTCGCCTTATTGCTCCACGTTATGGGCACTTCGACGATGTTGAACCCCTCTCGGTTCGCTTTTGCGATCAACTCTGCGTCAAACGCAAATCCGTCGCAGGTGATAGTGATGGCGTCCCACACCTCGCGCCGAAACGCTTTGCAGCCGCACTGGAAATCGCGTATGGCAGTGTCGAGCAGTAGGCGGGCAAGCGTGCGGTAAATGGATCCTGAGAGCCTTCTCGAGAGAGGTTGCGGACAGGCAATGATCGACCCGCGCAGCCTTCGTGACCCGACGGCGAGATCGGCCCCCTGCTCGATCGTTGCTGCGACGCGCATGAAGTCACGGGGATGAATCGATGCGTCGCCGTCGACGAACCCGAGCACGTCTCCCGTTGCCAAAGCAAGCCCGCGTCGCAGCGCTGCACCCTTACCGGCCAAGACTGGGCTGCTTGAGAGTATCACGTTGCTGGTGTGCGTCGCGAATTCTCGCACGATGTTGGGCGTGTGGTCCGTGGATGCGTCTTCGGCAACGATGAGCTCCAGGCCTTCAAAGGCACTGAAATCGTCAAGCAATCCGCATATCTCGTCGGCCTCATTATGCGCCAGAATCACGACAGAAATCATTCTCTTTTCTTACACCGTGCTAGGGGGCATAAATAGTGTTCTATTCCAAACCGTGAACGCACGCAGATCTAACCGCTCGACGAACCTCAATCAGCAACAGCGCACCGAAAAAAGCCGTATTTCAGAGTGCAACAAGAATAAATAATAGCTATCGTCATACGATCACTGTTCACTCGGTGCAGTGAGCAGTTTGGAGGAGCGGTGCCAAAAAGCTTAGAGGAGATCAACGAGCGCATTCGCGATGGAAGCGTTTACGTCGTGACAGCTGACGAAATGACTGCGGTCGTGGGCGAGCTGGGGTCCGAGGACGCGGCACGAGAGGTCGATGTCGTGACCACGGGGACGTTTGGCGCGATGTGCTCGTCCGGCGTATGGATGAACTTCGGCCATTCAGATCCGCCGATTAAGATGAGTCAGGTGTGGCTCAACGATGTCGAGGCGTACACCGGCGTCGCTGCGGTTGATGCGTTTATAGGAGCGACCCAGCTGTCGGAGACGCGGGGCCTCGAGTACGGCGGTGCACACGTTATCGAAGATCTTGTGGCCCGCAAAGAAGTCCATATGAAGGCTGTTGGCTATGCCACCGACTGCTATCCGCGCCGCAGCGTCGAAGCCCCTCTCTCCATCGTGGACCTTAACGAAGCGACGATGTTGAATCCGCGCAACGCTTATCAGCGGTACAACGTGGCAACCAACTCCACTGACAGAGTGCTCTACACATATATGGGAACGCTGCTCCCCAGGTTCGGAAACGCGACGTACTCTGGTTCGGGCACTCTCTCACCTATCTATAACGATCCGGACTACGAGACCATCGGTGTCGGAACGAGGATCTTTCTGTGCGGTGCGCAGGGGTACGTCGTCGGCAACGGGACGCAGCACGACCCGGCGAACAGCTTTGGCACGCTCATGGTGTGCGGCGACCTCAAAGCTATGAGCACCGATTACCTAAGGGCGGCGATTCTCCACAAGTACGGCACGTCGCTGTACGTGGGCATCGGCATCCCTATTCCCGTGCTGAATGAGGGGATTGCGCGAAAAACTGCCATCAGCGATGCCGATATCAAGACGACGATCCTCGACTACGGCGTCGGTCGCCGGTCGCGGCCAGAACTAAAGACGGTTAGTTATGGGGAGCTCAAATCCGGGATGATCGATCTAAATGGCAAGGAAGTGCGCACATCATCCATGTCGAGCTTCTTCAAGGCAAAAGAAATCGCTACCGAACTCGCGGCGCGTGTACAAAAAGGCGCGTTTGAGCTCGCCCTGCCGACAGCGCGGCTCCCGCGGCAGGCCACACAGAAGCCCATGAGATCGGAAGAGCGTCGTGTAGGGAAAGAGTGTAGATCTCGGTGG